>Ga0102832_1000139_pt1 | contig 187065 bp, 144 predicted proteins | sample EBPBio282013_DNA_FD_88942 | JGI IMG/M metagenome (GOLD analysis project Ga0102832, IMG submission 88942) | Wastewater treatment Type I Accumulibacter community from EBPR Bioreactor in Madison, WI, USA - Reactor 2_5/28/2013_ DNA (Illumina Assembly) | ecosystem: Engineered > Bioreactor > EBPR >...
GAAAAAGAAGGACTTTTACAACAATAACAATAGTTTATTTTATTATTGTATCTGTCTAAACTATTGGGATCACTTTATTGTTCCTTAATATTTGTTGTGCTTTTTTCAATATTAGATGAATTCAGCCGTATTTGTGACTTCTTGAAATTGGTTTTTTCAATAAAATCTAAATAAAAAGTTTTTCCGAAAGTTGCCCAAAATATTTTTGGGTTTTCTCGGTGAACAGACAAAATTTCTTTATTTTTATTTAATGAAAACTTAAGAATTAAATCTTCCCACAATTCATGTCTTGATTCAGGAGAAAGTTCAATATGATCCGGATCTTCCTTTTTGTATTCCATTAATATTTTATTTTTATTTTACCTACGTAAGGTATTTAATAATAGCTACTTAACTAGGTATTGGCATCAATTAATAATTATTGAAAAGTGCTGTTAAATTTATCACTTTTGGCCCTTCACATTTTTGCTCCTGTTAAACAATTTAAATTTTTTTACCATGAAAAACAGGACAAAAAATCTCGCGTTCATTTCATTTTTTTCGGCTTTGTTATTCTTAACTTCTTGCCGGGATGAAACAATCCAACCCAAAACTTTTTCTAATGAAGATCCTCCTAATGCTCCAACTCCAATCAAACCCCCAACTCCTTAAAAAGTGATTACTAGCAAAGGGCACTTAGTGACCCTTTGCTAGATTAATACCAAATTTTTAGAAAAAGTTAGTAACCATTTTTTAAATTTTGATATTAACAATTAAAAGACATCAAATACGCCAGGGCTTAAATAAGCGGTATCAATTAAATTTTTGTCTAACTTAAAAATGAAAAGATATTTTAAAACAAGATTCCTGAAAAAAAACACTTTGGAGCTTTTTTATTATTTTCTCATCAGTGGAGGCGTTTTTTCATCTCTTTTTTTTATTTTTCAAGGCATGGCAGACCCATTTGGAGAGCTGCAAATCTTAAGCGGAACACTTTCCCTTCTACTGTTTCCATTGTTATTAAAATATTTATTCACATTTCTATTTAGACTAATCAATAATGATAAATCTTAACGCAAAAACCAGAATCAACCCCAATGAGGTACTTTGGTTGGAGGGGCATATCAATTATTCCAAGGTATATCTTGCCGATCAAAGTACAGTTTTTGTTGCAGTAACTCTCAAAAAGGTGATGGAAAAGTTGGATGAAAATCAATTTCTCAGAATTCACCGCTCTCAGGTTATCAACCTCAATTATCTGAAAGACTTTGAGATTACTGCCGAAGGGGTAATTATCAACAATGCTTTTCTACCCATTTCCCGACGAAGAAGGATTTTGGTGAGGGAAAAGATTGAGCGGTTAAATGTATTTTGATATCAAAAAAAATATTTATTTTTTAAATTTTTTGTATTCTGAATTATGTTGGAAAATGGGAAACTTGGATATCTAATGATGTATGCAGCACATATTGATCTTGGTTTACATCAAAACGAAAAAGACTATCTAAATATAATGCTCGGGAATGAACAATCTTTAAACCATATACTTGAAGAGTTTAAAATAGATGATGAATATGAGCGAATTACAAAAATAGAAGCTTACATTTCAGAAATTAGTCCAAATGAAAAAGAGAGGATTGTATTACAATTGAAAAATCTATTTGACTCTGATACCAATTTTTCACTTATTGAAAGAGCTTTTTTATTCATTTTTGAAAGGTTTTCCATTCATAATTCTTGAAATTATTTGATTCTATTACTCCAAAATCCTACACATAGTCTATTGATTTTTCATGAGTAGATAGAGTTTACCCTATATCCAGTAGCAGTTCTCTTTTTCAAATGAAACCTTATAGGAGATAGCTTTTGATAGTAATATTTGAATAAATTAGAAAAATCTCTCATGTTTTATCAAGTTGATTTTACTACACCTCTTAAGAAGCCGGGGATGGCCTTTATTTGTTTAATGTCTTTGGCTTTGTCCTTGTATAGCAAGTGTTTATATGGTACCAGAGATATGTGTCTTTTTTGAATTTGCTGACTTTTTTTATAGCTTGGATCCTCCCATTTTTCGGCTACTTCTTTATAGGCAATGCTACCATAGGTCAAATCAAATGGAACAAAACCTTGCATAAGCAGGTCGGCACACCAGCGGCGGTGTTCTATTTCTCCATACTCGTCAATGATTGGATACTCAAAAATTTCATTAGCCACTTCGTCATAGGGCTCAAAGGTTTTCAAATCTACTTTCCAGTCAATTTTGGGCCAAATCAGCCTTATTTTTGTCCACAGGTGATCAGCAGATTGCCGGTTTGAAATTTTGTCTTTCTCTGTAAGGTTTCTCCAGGATTCAGCTGGCGGTCTTGAATTGTCATAGGAGCCGTTGATCAATTTTGGAAGAGCATCCAGTGAAATATCTTGTATAAAGGCTGCAGAGCATTCATCGAGGTAATTTCCAAAACACTTGACAAAAGTGTGTGGTGCCTGTTGGTTGAAATAATTTTCAATTATAGTCTCTTCTTTTTTATCAGGGAAATTATAATAACAATATACCTGCACATTGGCTGCCAATTCTTGTTTTTTAATCTCAATCTTAGGCAATAGGGTATTCAAAATAGCCGCAGAAGCGATGCCGTCCTCCAGGCAAGCATAAATATTACAAATATCTGTACCATTAAATGCTGAAAATATGGGTCCTCTATCCGTAAGCCAGTCTTTGTCAGAAGTTGGAAGCTCATGAAACTCAAGGCTGATGTTGCTCCATGTATAGCTCATAATTGTAAGGTCCGGATTTCCAACACCAAAAGCAGTAGGGTCAAACTGCGGGTAAGCTTTTAGAAAATCTTTTTTGGACTCTTCGGCATTTTCACACACAACTTTGATAGAAAGACGGTGTTTTCGGGCGAAGTGCCCTTGTTTTAGTAATTGTACGGTCAGTGTTTTGCCCAATTGCCCAAATCCCAAAATAACAGCATGAGCATTTTTTGATAAGGGGTTTTGGTAAAATCTGTCCAGGGGATAATACAACAGCAGACGCCTGATGGTGTTTTCATAAATATTAAAAATTGTATTGTGGATTTTCCCTTTTTCACAAAGGCTATTAATTAAAAACATCTTTTTAGATTCATCTTCGATATGAATATATTTTGGTGTGTCAGATACCTTACCAATTAAATTGTCTAATTCCTGAGCTGCCCTTATATTTTCAGTGTCAGAATCGCCCAAGATATATATTTTATTGGCTGCGGCTGCATGCACGCTTGCCAGGGTAGTAGCAGAATATAGATTTCCCTGGATGGCGATTACATTTTTTAGCTTTTTGATATCGCTCAGGTATTTACTTTGTGCATCAGAATAGACCAATACCACGTTTTTTTGGTGATGTATGTTCAGGTCAACAAGTAAGTCAAAACTTTTTTGATTAAGGCCTAATACCAGGTCAAAGTTTTTGTTTTTGGCCCATACTTTTAGCTGGGCTTGAATTCGCTGTTTTTCTGTGGCAGCATAAATAGCAAAGCCAATGGCTGACGTAGCTGTTAATAAGCCTAATAGCCTGGCTAATTCTAATTGCCATCCAATGTCAGGACTTTCAATCACAGAATTATTAAAAGTAATAAGGTTGAGTGACCTAAAAAAGTTATTGATAAAGCCATCAGGATGTAAATGTGAAAAGCCCCAAACTCCAAAAAGCAGCGTTAAGATTGCCAAACCTCCAGGAATAAGAAAAGAACTAAAAACTTGAAAATCTACAATTGATTTTTTGGAAGTGGTGGTTACAGGTGGCTCAACTATTTGTTTTACCCAGGAAAAAGGTAAGGCTAAAGGCAACCGGTTAAACTTACCTGCCTCAAAATCTATCATTTTGTCGAGCAGGCTGGCCACTGGATATGGATTGGGCAGTTGCCTGCATACCAAATGATATATAGTGAAGGTTTTTTGACTGTGTAATGCTTTGTAAACAATATCTGAGGTGCCACCGGGTTTGCGGGTAAAGACACCATCCCACACCGCGATGAGCTGATGGGTATGGTGTATCATGTATTCTGCTTGTCGTGCATAATAGTCGGCCTCTGGTTCATCAAGATTTCTTAAAACGACCAAGTTTATATCTATTATCCTGATATTAAGCTCTGAGGCTACTTCTCTGGCTATTTGGTCAGCCCCAGTGGCATCACCCACAAGGATGGTATCTATTGCCAATGATTTTAGCTGCTCCTTCAGTTTGGTTCGGATAATATCCAAATCTTCTGTGAAGAGCTCTCTGTGGCCAGTGATTGCGATTGTATTCAATTTATTTCTCATAATCAATCCTCCGGTTTCCATCTCCATACTATATTTATTTTACCTTTGGTACTTGGAAATTCGTTTTCTATTTTTTGTTTGAATTTCTCACATTTGGCGGCGAAGCGTTCCAGTTCCTGTCGCTCCAATATTTCCCATTCCTCTTTATTGACCTGAAAGCTTTTGATACCTCGGCGGTTTTGGATGGATTCGTAAAGCGTAGAAAGCACACTTGGTATGTCAGCCAAAACTATGTTTCGGTTTTGGTCGTATCTTGCCATCATCGTGAATGGTCGCGTGCGTTTAATTACCTCAGCTTTTTGATATTTGATTTTCTTACTTGCTTTAATATCAGAAATATAGCTATGGCTAGCCATGTGCATTTCTGATGGAATCAATATCTCAAATTGCATTTGCTCTCTTTCTTCATGTGTTAGTTTTTTCATAGCACCATCCATTTCAACGCTTACGGTATGTTTGTATGCATCAATGTCGTCGTGCAATTGAAATAACTCAGGCCAAAGTTGCGACAGGAAATTCTTGACATAATTCTTCGACAAACCCACCGCAGTAGGTATCTCTGCCACAGGTGAGTCATAAAAAGCGGTAACAGGATTAGGAAACCAATCAATTTCTGGAATACTTTTCAGGATTTCCGCGAATTTGGGTTTAAGTATATTTATTGACCCCTCTATATCCTCTAAATCCAAGTCAAGATAATGATAGGCACCTATGTCAAAAGGGGTGAGTTCCTCGGGTGGAGCCACACTTCTGTCTTTGATTATGATGGAGGGTTTTCCAAAGGAATGATACACGCCCAGCTCATACATTACGTTGGGATTGTTGCCTGTAATATCAGCCACCAAAATATCTGCTTGCTCCAGATTGAGCAATACTTGATCCATGATACTACCGATATGTCCTTCGTCCGGCGTAATGATACGAAAACCTTCAGGCTCCAATATGGGTCGTACAATATCACCAGACAGCTTTTTGAGCTTGCTCATATCTTTCATTGGGCCTATAACGAAGCAGCGTTTGATGTGTTCTTTATTCTTCATTTTCCATCTCTTTTAACCAGCCTTCCACCAGCTCCAGATGCTCTTTGAAGTTAACATCATCAGGCACTTTCTGGCAAAGGGATTGCAGGATATCCCTTCCGCTTTGCAAAGTCAGGCGGGCATTTTCGTGCTGAGCCATTTTTAAAACATTGCCTATTCTCAGGAAATCAAGTGCATAATCAAAAAGATACTGAATATTCTCAGGTTCTTTTTCGAGCAAGGCCTCATGAATAGTTTTTGCTTCGATAAATTTTTCAAACCCATCCATATTTGCTTCTCCTATTAAGAAATCTCCCATTTTGGAAAGTGAAGTGGCCAAATCCTGCTGCCAGCTCGTATTTCCCTCATCCAAAGCGGCTAAGTTTCTACGCATTCTCAACGCCTCGGAATAATTTTCTTCGGCCTTTCTGGCATCGCCGAGTCTGAGGTAGAAATCTCCCATTTTGGAAAGTGAAGTGGCCAAATCCTGCTGCCAGCGAGTATTTCCCTCATCCAAAGCGGCTAAGTTTCTACGCATTCTCAATGCCTCGGAATAATTTTCTTCGGCCTTTCTGGCATCGCCGAGTCTGAGGTAGAAATCTCCCATTTTGGAAAGTGAAGTGGCCAAATCCTGCTGCCAGCGAGTATTTCCCTCATCCAAAGCGGCTAAGTTTCTATTGATTATTAAACCCTGGGAATAATTTTCTTCGGCCTTTCTGGCATCGCCGAGTCTGAGGTAGAAATCGCCCCATAAAGACAAGGCAAGAGCCCTTTCTCTATTTAAATCGGGGTCATCTTTCTTTTTTGCTAAAAGCTTTTCAATAGTTTTGGAATAATGCTTTAGTCCTTCTGCTTCATTAACAGCATTTGCAGTAATTCTGGAAAAAAGGGCTTCCTTGAAAAAAAGACTCGCCATTGTCATTGACGGAGAGTTTTTAAGATTTCTTCCTATGGCAGGTATTAATGTGATAATTGCTTGCAAAACCTGAGAAGATAATCTGAAAACACTACCATCATTCTGTAAGAAGATGTTTAATCGTACCAGCAATTCTTCCGTTTCAGCTGCGAGTCTTTTTGCATTTTTATTTCTACTTAGCTCTTGAATGAGGGGGTTCATGCGGTAGCTGCCCTGGGTTTGGCTAAGCCAACCTTGGTTGTTGAGGGTTTCGAGTAATACTTGTAATTTTTTCTTTTCTTCTTTTTCTCCATTGGTCATGAGCAAGTATATAAAATCAATGGGAAAGTCTTGTGCCGGCAAAATGGCAAAATTTAGAAGTACCTTACGGAGGCTTTCGTTTTCTTCAAATGGCGAGAAATCGTACAACTTGTTTAAAATGTCATCTGTACTTGCCTGACTGCGTTTCTGGTGTTGATTGGTGTGGTCTGTACTTATTTCAAAACTGTCTTCACCCATAAAAAGGCCTTCTTCTTTCAATTTATCCATAAACTCATCCAGTGAGGTAATGCCCTTTGCTTTAGCGGCATTTTTAGCAAATATCTCTACCAATAGAGTGTGGTAGTTAAGAGCATGGACAATCTTTTCTACTTTATCCTCCAAGTCTAGATTTACTGGAAGATTGTAATATTGAATAAACAGGGCTTTGGCAAGAGGAGGTGGCAGCGTACCAATTCTGTAGGTCTGCTCCGCCATTATGTCTTCACAACGGCTGGTAAACAACACATGCCAGTGAAAACCTTCAAACTCCTGTTTAAAAGCCCATATATCGTCCTTATTATTGGCATTATCAAGCACCAAAAGGAAATCATTTTGCACCTTGGAAAGGGCGTGTTTTAGGGCGGCTAATTGCTTTTCTTCTGTTTCAAAATTGGCCAGATCGACATTTAGATTAGGAGATAGTTTTTTGAGGCTCTGAGTAATTCCTCCATCACAAAAGAGCCAGGCAGCGTGTTTGTATTCATAAAAGCTTTCATACCAGTATTTGGCCGCTAAAGTGGTTTTCCCTATGCCACCTTCGGCATTGATCAGGAGAAGCTTCCCGCCGATGTCCAGTCGTTTTCTTATTTCTTTAAGTTCTTCTTCTCTGCCAAGAAAAACGGTGGGGTTTGCGGGGCCGTTGGGAGAGAGGAGGGTGGCGGGGATACGTTCACCCAACTCCAAAATTCTATCTTTGAAAAGTTTATTGAGCTCGTCTTCAATATCGCCACGAAGTTCTTTTTCGGTAGCAAATGTGCCACTAAACTTTCCATTGCCAAGAGGAACCTTCTCTTCAAATTGTTTGACAGAATCCTCAACTGATGTTCCATCAGATTTTTTAAGCAAAAATAAATATGGTTTGGACTTGATTTTTTGAGTTTCAATTGCCACTTCAAACTCTTCCTGTGTGTACATACCCACTTTTGTCCAATATAACATCAAAAAAACATCTGAAGACTTAATGGCTTCATTGTAAGCATCTTGTTTTCTTGCATCTTCATAACTGGATGCGAAATTTTCCCACTTTACTACTTCAAAGTCACAATGTAAATCGGGGCGTTTGGTTTTAAAATCAGCAACAATGCCGGTTACAAGGCTTCTTTCATACGACAGTTCAGAAGACGATGCCAGGAAGATTCGGTAGGTTTTCAGTGCCATGGGGAGTGTTGAAAATTAGACCTTTAAATTATGAAAAAATATTTGAATACCCAATAAAGTCAAATCGAACCACCTTGATTATGAAGATGGTTCGATTGTATAAAGGTAAAAATTGTGTGGTAAAACTTTAAACCATCTATTTCAGTATCAACAAGTCTTTGTTGCTTATGCTCTGAGCATCGAGTCTCCGTACTTCCATGGTAGCTGTCTGGAGGTATTTGTAGGCTTCGCCTTCTATTTTAGCTTTGTCCACTCCACCTGCTTCTTTCCAAAGTCTTATTTTATTATCAATATTTTTTTCTGGGTCGTCCACGTATTTTTCAATTTGAGCCAGGAATTCGTTCATCTCGGTTTTACATTTTCTCGAAGGCGGTATTTTGTCGAGATATTCAATGGTTTTGTTGAGGTCGCGTTTGGCCCATTGGTTTCTGGCTAAAGAAAAATAATAATTGCAAGCAAAATCATCATACATGCTGAGGATTTGATCCACTTTGTCGGTTTTGGATTCATAGCACTCCGTATTGGCAATTCTTAAGTTTTTCAGGATATTTATGCCACTCGCAAATTTTGCCTCTGCACTTCCGGCTTTAGAGCCAACATCACCACTATTGTTTACCGATAAGTTAGCCTCCTTAGCCAGCATTTCAGCCTCCTTTATCATAGACTCGCAGTTTTCCTTGAAATAGAGGAAAATTTTCATGCGGCTTTCTTTGATGAAGTTTTTAATCTCTGGTTTTATTTTAGATAAATTCTGAAAGGCATTCGTGTATGCTTTTTCTTTTGAAGCACCAGCACCTCTTAAATTAAAAGTTTTGGAATTAAAAATCACTGATTTGATGCCTTGAACATTATTAGGGCGTGCATTGGTAACAAAGCAGGTCATCTCTAATTCAATAATTATGGTATTAGAAATTCCGGTTATCATTTCTTGATTCATAATGTTTATTTTGGGAAACAAAATGAACGAATAGTCTTCCGCTACCTCTGCCACTGATTCTTCGGCAATAAACTGTTGAAGTTTACTTTTTAAATAATCTTTGCTTTCCGTAGTTTCTTCATTTTTATCTATAGGCACTATAACTGAAATTGGAAGGTTAAGTCCGTCTTGGGCTTGAATAATTTTACATCCAAAAAATAAGTAAATTAAAAAGAGTATTTTTTTCATGATTAATAGATAGTTAACTTGCCATCCCCAATTCCTACAGTTTTATCAGAAATTTTTAATTTGCATGACTTTTTTAGACTGGAAATCAAAGGTTTAAGCCAATCTCTTGCAGAAATTCCAATTCCATCAGTACCATAAATAGGAATGGCAATTTCTTCAAAAACCATTTTCTTGCCTGTTACATTTTTTAATTTTGAATAATGGTTATATGCATTTTTCTTTATTTCTTTTTCTATTATATCCATGTAAAATTCAGTATTACACTCTCCAAATTCTAAATCAATATCTGATTTATTGTCAACAAGAATAGTAAGTTTTATTTTTCTACCATTCTCTTTCATTCTTTCAAAATATCTGTTGATATCTTGTAAAAAGCCTTCCATATTTCTTTCAACTTGATCGGCAATCATTTGTGCAATATTTGTATTGGTAGTTTGTATGCCTGGGCTACCTATTGATGCTATATTGTCTCCTGAATACGCATCAACTGCCTTAAATACAAACGAAAGCTGAGATCCTAAACCTCCTTTCTTAAATTCCCAACTTAATTCACATTTTATATCAGGTTTTACATTAGCCAGAATGATATCCTCAAGCGAAGGAGTAATTCCTTGAGCAATCATACTAACTCTCTCTTCCTGAGCTGTCGCAATTGCATCTTCCAAACTTTTTGTTGGGTAGTCGACCGCAAGAAACTTTTTGTTGATAGCTTGAATTGCTAACAGAAGGTCAGTACTTTCAGTAAACGCCTTTTTATAAAGTGGTTCATCTTCTTCCGTATCTTGATTTTTTATAGTTTTTAAACAATCTAAACTTTTTAAAAGGTTTTTAGATGGAAAAATCATGATGCTTGGATTTTGAGCTCCAGTTTGGGCGTTTGCAAATTGCATCAAAAATATAAATGGGATTAAATATATCTTTTTCATAGTCCAAATTTGATTACTTTGTTTTGGGTTAAAAATCTTTTTAAATTGTCATACATTACTTCCACATTAATTCCGGCTTCAAATCCGTTTTTGAAAAGCCCGCTCTTGATTTTCACTGTTTTCTCGGGGTTTACCTGCGTTTTGCCAATGAAATTGTGGCATTCTTTTGAATCAAGAAATTTGTCAATCCACTCTTTTTTTTGCTCATATTGTGTGTAAGAAATTAATGGTTGACTGACCGGAGAACCAGGAATGCCTTTTAGCAATACAGCTTTTACAGCAGCATATTTTGCTTTTTCCATTGCATTTTCTTCTTTTCTGTGCTTGACGGTAATTGTAAATGGTACCACACCGGGCTCGATGTTACAGTCATCGCAGTATTCGACAGAGTATTCGGCAGATACTTCCTGGGTAAATCTTTCCTGAGCCTTTGAATAGAAAAGACCAAATAGGAATAAGAATGTTAAAATCGTTTTTTTCATTTTAGAATTCAATTTTAGAGATTAGACATATTTGAGGACTCCATTTATGAGTAGAAAAAGAGAATTCGGGCATGAGTTTGAATTTTTGAGAGGTTTTTCTATTGTAAATATTAATAGGAACACCTATGCCAATACTTGCTAATAAAGTTCTTATTTCAGGAGTATCGTTCTTTAGGTCACCACCATATCCAAGTTCTATAAATGGTTTGAAGTCCAGTATTCTTGAAAAATACAGCTCATCAGATAATGTCAAGTTGAAAAAAGATGGTGAATAAGAGGCAGAAGTAAATGCATTTACTATCGTAAGGTTTTTTACATAATTCAATCCGATTTTCATTCCCGGATATTTAGCTAATTTTCTGAAAGAATAATCGATGCCAAACAATAACGCATCGTCTTTATACCTGGAACCATATCCTCCATAGGCTGAAATACCCCTTACATCGTCTTCTATTAATAAAGTCCCTTTTCCTATCTTTTTGCCATCGACCTGAGCCATGACAGTTCTGTTAAACACAGTATCGGCCTGATAAAGATTTTTTGAAGGTTTGATAATTCTGGCTGTTCCAATTCTACTATCGTATCTTTCACCTTTTCTATTTTCAACCCTTTCTACTATCTTGAATTGTTGTCCGCTATATATTCCCTGACTTGTTTCCAGGTTTACTTCAAGTTTATTTCTTTTGATTTTTTCAACAGAAGTCAATAGCTGAAAATCTTTTAATTTCTTTTCAAGCACATTGGTAAGGGCATCAAACTCATTTTGAATAGTTCTTGAATCACTTGTGCTAATTTCCTCGGTGAAATCCAGACATTTTTTTGAGTAAGCAAAATCAAGGGGTTTCTTTTTTTGAATATTTGAGGCATTCTTGAAAGCAATCGGATTTACCTCAGGGCTTTCTTTCAGAGCTTTTGTGCAAATTTGCTTCAGGGAGTCTAAAGATTTTGCTTCATTGTTTTTATAGGCAGTAAGTTGGTCTAAAATTTGGTTAGCACAATAATACTCGCCCAGCTCCATAAGTTTAATTGCTTCTTTTTTGCCTTTTAAATACTTCTCAGATAGTACTGGAGTTTTGGTTCCAAAACTTTTAATTTTTCCTTTTATAGCCTCTTTTAAATTAATATTGTCACTTAGTCCGGCAGTTTTTTGAGATAATACCCGATTTGATTTTCTACTTAATCCTGCACTGGTATTGAAGCTGTAAACAAATTCCAGCTTTGCTGATTTGGGAAGCACAGGTGGATATGAGCTTAGATCTGACATTATTTCCGGTGTTAACAAAATTTTATAGACATAAGATTTTGCCATATAGTTATTTTCAAAAATCAACCTGTTCTTATCAAATTTATTAGAGTCAACTTTGTAAGGATTGATATAAATTCCTTCTTTTTTCTCCTTCTGTAGCTGCTTCCTTTTCTTTTGAGCTTTTTTCTGTTTCTCAATAAATTCAATTGTCTTTTTTACAAAAGATTTCTTCTTTTGAGCCTCCTCTCTTGCCTTTTGTTCTGCTTTAACGATTTCTGGTTTTACGATGTACTTTTCAGCATTAATTGAGTTTTGAACCACTATGTAGTTTTTTTCCAGGAGTTTTTTATAGTAATTGAATGAGGACGCATTGGCCCCTCTTGATTTATCTCTGTGATCTTTATTGTCTTCAGATCTTGAAGTAAGTACACTTTCGTTGGTCCACAAATACATCATTTCTCCCGGAATACTTGAAGATTCCAGCCTATTTTGAAGCCACGAGCCATAAGTGTCAATTTTTTGAGAGTATTTCGGAAGTTTAGTGTATTGAGGTAGTTGATAGTTTTTAAACTTCTGTCTGTCATAGCCTTCTTTCAGAATTCTTTTGCCAAATAGATTCTCAAATGCTACGGTGTCTTTTTTTGGAACAAAGAGAGTGTGATTTTCAGGGATAGTAGTTTTATTGTAGAAGAATTTGCCGGATGTCTCAAATGCAGAGTTAATATGTTTTTGATTGATTTCGGATAGAAGTATAGATGCATACGGTATCTCGGCCCAGGTGTGTAAAGTGTCACTGGCCAGTGTGTCTTTCAAATTAAAAATTAAAGGAACTACCGTAAAGGTGGCTTTATCATATTTTTTATTGAGTTGTGCTGAACTATTGAAATTAATGATTGTAAATATTAAAAATAGTAGTATAAAGTTTTGTTTCATGATTAAAAAGGGTTATTTCCTTCTTAATGCCAGAAAGTAAAAAAAGGTTAGTAAATTTTTAATAATTTCTTTTCACAATCCTGAAGCCAATGTTTTCTTTGGTAAACATTCCATCAAGAGATTGAATAAAAGGGGATTTACAGAAATATGATTCATCTTTGAATGAGCAACCACATACAGCCCTGTTTTTGAAGGTCTCATTTTCTTCAAAATATTTTTTGAGGTTATTGGTCATAATAAAGTCCTTTTCATACCAATCATCTACCCATTCGGCTACATTACCTTCAATATCAAACAGGCCATTTGAGTTTTTTGTTTTTTTGCCACTTTCATGCAGGTTTTTCTGTGAATTTTCAAAAATCCAGGCCTCATTTTTTATGTTAGTTATTGTTCCTCTTGCAATCAGCCACTCTTCTTTTGTTGGCAAATCATATCTATCTCCTGTAATATCGCTTAACCATTGACAATAATCCTTGGCATCCTGCCATGAAATATTAATAATAGGAAAATTGTCATTTATCAGATTTTCAGATATTTTCGGAAATTCTCTGCCTGTTTTGAGCAAGAATGCCTTCCATTCTTTTTGTGTGATTTCGGTTTTACCCATCCAATAAGTGTTCAATGTGGTGTCTTCATTTGTATAGGGATATTTCAATTTAGACATCTCTGGCAAAATAGGAGAGTATTTTATTTCAATATTCTTTTTTGTGTTTTGAGAGTCAATATTTTTTTTCAAAGTGGCTTTAGTATTTTGTGTATTTCGAGATAATAAATTTGATTTTCTCTTTTCCTCAAGTTTTCTCTTTAAATTTTTTATTGAAATGATGCATTCTGAGCATGATGGGTCGATTGAATAAGCAATATTGTAATTTTGAATCGCTTGCACGAAATAGCCTTTTTGGGAGTAAAGGTCAGCCCATTCCTTCCTGATAAGGAAATCTTTGTCTTTTTGGGCAAAACTGTTTAGGTAAAAAAAGGTCAGAAAGATTATAAAAAAGCAATTACTTTTTTTGATGTACTGAGTCGGCATAAATAAGAAGTTTTTCACTATAGTCCAGATATTTATCTTTTAAAAAGGGAGTCTTTTTGGCTTTTTCTTCTAAAATTGCTCTGGTTTTTGGTAAGTATTTAATGTCTTCTTTAATTAGTTTTTTGAAGTTTTCAAATGCAATTTCTTTGTCCAGACCTTCAAAAAGAAATTGTTTTTCAGTTACCATGAGCAAAGAATCAGAATTGATCTTACCATTAACTATTATATGAGGTTTTTGATTGAAATACCATATTCCCAGGCTAATAAAAACCAAAAGTATTGCAATACCAATCCATAGCATAGACTTATTTGATATTGCCTCAGAGGTGGAGTTTTTTATCGTAGCTTCTCCGAGGTATGGGAGAAGGCGTTCAAATTTCTTATCCTCATAAATAAATACTTGCTTTTGCCTCAATGCCAATGGCAAAGATTCAATTTTAACTTTCCTGGAGATTACAACCAGAATATTTCCATTTTTTCTCCCAGACCTTCTCTCATTTTCAAATGTTTCCCATTCAGTTTTTACCCATGAACTATTGATATTTTCGGCAGAGCTCCCAATGACGATTATATGTTCACAATGATCAATTACATGGTCGATAGTGGATTGATATTCCGATGTACCTAGTTCATCCAGGGAAATGTCTGAGTCAAAAACCTGCAGGCCATTCATGGTTAAAAAATCATAAACATTTTTGGCCATTTTCGCATCTGAACTCTTTCTTGAAAGAAAGATTGAGTATTTTGGCATTGAGTTTTATTTAATTAATAAAGAAAAGAGGATAAAAGTTAGTTAAAAATAGAAAATTCAGGATGAAATAAATTTTCAAAAGTTTTTAGTATTCCTAAATAGATGTTTGCCCTTAATTAGTGAAAAAATAAAAAAGACTGGCACCCCAGCCAGTCTTTTTTGTAGCCCCAGAGGGAATCGAACCAGCACAATTTTATTTTATCATATTTTACATAAATAGCTAAAAAACAGATATTTAAAAAATATCGAATATTGCTTTTATCCTATTTTTATATATTTTACTTTTACATCTGCTTTTACACTTGCTTTTACACTTAACAAATTGCGAAAGAATTTATGGCTACTACAAAAGTAAAAATCAGACCTGATAGAGATAGCAGAAAAGGCGACCTGGCGATCTATGTTCAGGTTTGTATCGATAGGAAAGTAAGACTATTTCCAACGGGGCAAAAAGTCAATCTTGAATTCTGGGATGAGAAAAATGGAAAGGTGAAAAAGATGCCCGGCAACAATGATCACTCAACCATCAATTTGCTGGTGGAAAAGAAACATCAGGAAATTAAAGAAATCATTTTCCAAAGCACCGTAAATAAAGAACCCTTGTCCTTTGATTCCATTCAAAGCAAATTGGAGCCTCAAAAAATCGAATCCAGGAAATTTTTGTATTGGTATGGGCAATTCAAAGAATCCAAGATGGTTGAAACCAAACCATCAACTCATAAAAATTACGTGGCTATGCACAACTTACTAATGGAATTTACCAAAGGTAAAGACTTTGAGTTAGACACCTTGGATTTTAAATTCTTTGATAAACTGAAAATATGGATGCTTCTGCATAAAAACTATACCACCAGCACAGTAAACAAAAGGCTGAAAACCCTTAAGTCATTTTTGAAGTATTGCTCTGACATTGACATTTTCGATTTGAATATGATAAAGAGAATCAAAGTGATGGAAGAAAAAACAGCATCTAAAATCGCTTTGTCTGAAGAAGAATTGGAATTGTTATGGAAATATGATCTGACCGAAATGCCTAAATTGGAAAAAGTAAGAGACTTGTTTGTTTTTTCATGTGCAACTGGACTGAGAGAATCAGATGTTCAAAAACTAGCATTTGCAAGCATTGACGATGATATGATAACCCTGGTAACCCAAAAAACCGAAGATGAATTACAAATTCCGCTTAACAAATATTCCAGATCAATTCTTGTGAAATACGACAATAAGTTGCCGAAAATATCGCAACAAAAACTTAATGAATACCTCAAAGAAGTAGGTAGGGTAGTGGGATTGGATGAAGATATTCCATTCATAAGTTATCCAGCAGGAAAAAGAAAAGAAGATTTTGTCAAAAAGTATGAATTGTTAAAATCACATGTTGGTCGCAGAACATTCATTACACTTTCTATTATAAAGGGTATTCCAATCCCTGTAATTCAATCCATTACCGGCCATAAAGATTTGGCATCATTTCAAAAATATATCAAAATCAATAACAAAGCTAAAGTGGAGGCTATGACGAAGTGGTAAATTGTTCCTTCAATTCTGAAATTCTATCCTCTGGAAAAACTTCTTTCGGGTCAACTTCCAAAGCTTCTGTAATTTGCAGAAATTGGAGCAGTTTGATTTTTATTTTACCGGATTCAATTTTATGATATGTTGACTGACTTACCTTAAGTTTAAAAGCAATATACTCCTGACAAATTCCGGTTTTTAATCTTAATTGTTTTAGATTTTCTAATATTTTTTTTTCGGTGGTTTCCATAAAAATTATTTAGCGGATACAAAAATCTCTCAAATCAATTTTTATTCCAGATTATTCTTTTTAAGAATAAATTTTATTTTTATGTTCTAAAGTATATAAATATATTTGGGTTCTCTAGAATAAAATATTTACTATTATCCCTGATTTTTTATGAAGTTAAATCTATACTTCTTCATTTTCTTTAGTCTTGTTAGTTCTATAGTTTTTGCAGAAAAATCACCTTTCCATTTTGATAAAATTTCTTCAGTAGAGTTTATCAACCTTCCCAAGACTAAATCGGATAATCTTGTTGGCAAGTCATTTTATAGATTTGATACAGAGTCTAATGATTGGAGACCAACTCCAATGTTATTCCCATTGGCAAATTTTGGAAACAATCCTGTATTTAGCTCGATTGATCCGGTAAAATTTACAATAACTTCGAATAAAGATACTGTAGCGGTTGGTGAAGAATTTGAAATTACCATTACCGCAGAATATCTTCCCATTGACCCTTCTTTGATGTTTCAGTTTGAGGGTTCAAATGAATTTACACTTAAACTCATCACACCCAAAGGCTTTGTGAGGACAGGTGGTGATTATCATGATTTTATTGATGGGAAAGTTGAAAAAAATAGTAAAGTTATTAGTATTAAAATTTCTGGATTTTTAGAATTCAAAGAAGATAACGATTGCTTCACTCTTTTAAGGAGTCATAAAGGAGCTGATAAAAATGATTTGTTTGTTAATAGTGGTAATTTTTGTTTTTCCATAGTAGATACTTTAATTAGACTTAAGAAATCCAGTTCAATAAATAGTGTTAGAAACATTACTCCCCTTACTGAAATATATAAACCAGTATTGAGTGAATATGATAAATCTTTGGCAGAAACAGCAGATGGAGAAAGTTTTCAAATACAAAACCCTAAAACAACGTTTTCCGCTGATTGTAATTATGTAAATTATTCTGGTAGGCTGGTAAATTTATCCAATACTTCGCAACAAGTTGATAAATTGGTATATCATGCTTGTGGTGATTGTCGACAAGGATATACTTATAGTGAAAATCGTCAAAATGGTAATTTTACTACTTCAATTAATAAGAATTTAGCTCATAATGAAAGTATAGATTTTACAATATCTAATATTCCTATAGAGATATTGAATAGTAATTTTAAATGCGTGAATGCATCTTTTCCAATTGTAGATGGAGGAAGGGTAAATAGCAATTTTCATTTCGATATAATAATTTCGAACGAAGATAGATGTAATCTGATTAATAATTTAAAAATTGACCCTCTCGTTCTAAAATTCACTAAAGCTCCCTCTAGTACAGCATGCTATGGTAGTAATGTTGTTGTTGAGGTTTCAGGTTGTCCAGGCGATTATGTTTGGGAAGGTTTTAATGAAACCAGTAATAGATTGAGTCATACGATTACAGCCACAACCAATTACACAGTTAGGTGTTCTGGAGCTTCCTGCGGAGGTATTTCACCTATTACTGTAACTACAGTTGTAAAACCCAATCCCAATTCCCCAGTATTAAATTACACAAGTGCAAATGAACCTGCCTCCGTAACAGCTGTTTGTCAGGCAGGGAATTTTGTATTTTGGGATGGAAATCCTCTATTAACTTCTACAACTCGAACCAATTTATGTGAAAATACCTATAATGCTTATTGTGTAAAGGATGGTTGCATAAGTCAACCCAGTTCATTTGTTGTAAACAACTTCACTCCTCCTCAACCCATTGTTTCTTTTCAAGAAAAAGTTAAACCTAATGGTCAGGTCTATATTGAAGGAAGTGTTTCTAATTGTATTTACGATTTAAAATGGGTAAGTATTCAAGGAGGAATAAATGGATTTAGTGGGACTCCGATAGAAGCCCAACCTAACAAGACTTATTATGTTGTCTGCAAAAATTCCTGTGAAAGCTCACCTATTACCACTGCAAAATATACCCCAGTTCAGGCCATTTCTTTATCATCTGCCGCCTCAGTGCTATGTTCAGGCTCAACCACTACCCTCACTGCATCAGGATGTTATGACAATCAAACTGCGACTTTTTATAAATTGACATCCGGCTGGACTAGTTTTGGAACATCCGACAAAGCCCACAGTTTTTCGGTTTCAGGTGCTGGTCAAGGTACTTACAAGGTCACATGTGGAGATGTTACCTCCAATACTATCGCAATATCAGGGATTAGTAATATTTTCGCACCAATTATTAGCTTTAAAGGGGCAAATACCGCTTGTGGAGAAAATTCAGTAATAATTGAAGCTGAAGGCTGCAGTGGTGGACAAATTGTGTGGTCAAATGGAAAAACCGGTAATGAAATAGAGGTAAAAACCAGTGGTATTGCTTACACTGCAAAATGTAGGTTTGAGTGTGATAATCAAAATAATGATGGCCCCAATTCCTCACCTCTTACACCAACATATAATGCTGAATGTGATTGTAATACTGTTGCGATAAGTTCAAATGGTGAAAATAATTATTTTGACTGGGGATCCAAGGCAGAACTAAAGATTAATAAATTAACGGGAGCAACTTATTCCTGGACTGTCCCTGAGTCATCAAGGACATTTTCTAACCTTAATTCCAATACTCTTGATATACCTGATATAACCACCAGTGATGCAGGTACCTATACGGTGACAGTGAGTGGCTATTCCAATAATCTTTGCAATACTACCTATACAATAGCCATTACGGTAGGGACTCAACCACAAACTTCTTGTGACTTTTCCCCTGAGGCTTTCAGTACAAGTCCTGATTTTCAGCGGGCAGTTGATGAGGAAGTGATTTTGGTTGGAAACGGGGGGGATGAATATTATTGGACCGGTCCTAATGGATTTGTTTCAACCGAAAGGTGGGTTGTTTTTAAGGAAATTAAAAAATGGCAGGCTGGTTCTTATAATGTAACGATTACCAAAAAAACCGATGGGGTAGTGTGTGCTACAGAAACATTACCTGTGGAAGTAAAAATCAGGGATTGTAATCTTGTTGCTGAGCCTTTATTTTATGAAAATAACAATTATTTTTCATTTGACATAAATTCCAATATTGGCCTTTCTCAGGCAGATATTGGTTGGTATAAAGGAGGTTTTAAATTATCTTCTTCCAAAAGCCCATTTTTCCTGAAAACCGATATCAATAATAGAGGGACTTGGACTTTAAAAGTCGTTTACAAATCCTGCACAGTAGAAAAGAGTTTTGAGGTAGATTATATAGCCCCACCTTCTTATCAGGGTAATCTCGCAGAGGTAAGCTGTAAGAGAATTTGGGGTTGGGTTAAAGATGTAAATAATGCTTACAAGAGAAACCAATACAAGGCATATCTTAAGATAGATAATACATTTTTTGATATTTACATAAATCCACTGGGTAATGGCGAGGTTTCTTATTTTTCATTTGAAAATGAGCAACTTGCGGGGTTTGATGATGGGTTAGAACACTCGGTTGAACTATATAATCAAAATTATCAACGTATTGGATATGAAACTTATCGATCTTTTAGATGTTGTAATATCGCTTTAGCATCATCTCCAGAAATAAATTGCCAAACAAACCAAATTCAGGTCTCGGCAACCAATGTTTCTAATAGCTCAGTTCCATTATATTTTAATATTGTCAAACAACTGAGAGATGAAGACGGAAATGAAGTCTTTGATTTAACTCAAGGTAACAATTGGGTGGGCCCGATTACCGGAACTACCAGTCATACATTTAACTTTGAGGGCAATGCTAACTACAGGGTAAGTATTAGAGAATACGAAAATGGTTGTAAGGTGTCAACTATGATACCGGTACTCTGTAGCAACATAGAGAACGATCAGTGTAATCCACCAGTTATTACAGTTTTTCCAAGTAACACATTCAGAGAAGGGGAGGGTATAGTTCCAAAACTTTATGCTACTACTTACCCTTTCGTTATGAATGAAGAAAAGTCTGGCTTGATTCTCGACGGATCATCATCTGTAAATACGTCAGATTATTCATTTTTGACTTCGAATTTCTCAATTGAGACAACTGTAATGCCCGATGAAAACAGTATTATCAGCGTTGGTGATATTAACGATAATAGTCGTCAAAGGTTTGTTTATTATGGATGGCACAACGGCGACCCCAACAAAGCAGGTGTTAGTCTTTCTGTTGGATCCAATGGAATTAATCTAATTGAATATGGTTATTCTTACAAGCGGGTTGTTTTGAGTTATGAAGGCCCCGTAAAGGGATGGACACATATTGGAGTGGTTTATCAGAATAATAAAGCCAAATTGTTTGTCAACGGTAAGTTGGTAAAAGCGAGTACACAGCTTCCACCTGTTGGAATTAATATTGTGGGTCCTTCCAATATCGGCAGAGGAAATAATAGTGGATTTAAAGGAGCTATTTTTGCTTACAGACTTTGGGCAACCACATTGCTAGACCCTGTTGTTAGTCAACTAAAAAATAATTTCAATCCTGAAACTTCCGCTTCGCCTAATGTGGGCTTCTGGATGTTTAATAAAGCACCCAACGGTACTAAAATTGAAGATTTATCCCCTAACAAGCGACCTTTGCTTTTGGAGGGAGGCTCATTTATATTACTTCCTTCCAATAAAGTTGAAAATCCAATTTCGCCTGAAATTAAATGGTATCTCAACGGAGTACAGGTAGGTGCGGGTGATGTGTACACAATTCCAAGAGACAAAGTAAAAAGCGGAAATTATGTTTACACAGCTAAATTTCAAAAGCCTGACGGTTCCTATTGCGAATCTAACACTACCGTCAATATAGAACCAATTATTTTCGGAAGCTTGTCGGGCTGCTATCTCGTTAAATCTGAGGTGGATAGTTATCCTATACAACCCGTATTTGATGCTCCAAATGGTAAGTATGTTCTAAGAAATGCCTACAATTCTCAGTCCTCAGAAAGACAAATCTGGAGGTTTGAGCATTTGGGCAATGAAGTTTACAGAATTAATTCGGCTTTTTATACCGACATGGCTATGGAGCACACAGGTGGGTATTATCTTGAACTTAAAGATAAACGTACCTCAAGTGAGGGACAAAAGTTTAAAGCTGAAGTCCAAAATGCCGGTTCTCTAATATTCTCATTTTTGCCTCAAAATGACCAAAGTAAAACCATCTCCACAGACTTTTTCAGTGCTTATGAGTACAATGTAAGTGTAGTTCCTAAGTCGTCGGCTTATAATCAGTATCAAAACTTTAAACTTATTCCTACGGCTTGTCCAGTACCACCAAGTGATTGCGACAATAATAATAAACTGGTATTTGAAAGGTGGTTGGAACCTTCAGTTATTAATTCTGATTATACCTGGTTTGACGCCCTCAATGTTAAGCAGCATATCGCTCAAAACCCTAATCATTACACTACAACCATCAATTCTAATAGTTTTCAGGTAGATAATAATACCCTCTCGGGCCCTTTATCGACCCCTAAGCCTGCAAACTGGACAGATGATTCAAGGGTAGTAGGCAAGTTAAGTGGATACCTTTGTGCACCCAAAAATGGAGACTATACTTTCTTTTTGAAATCTTATGAATGGGCCGAGCTATATCTAAGTACCGATGAAGACCCACTCAATAAACAAAAAATTGCAACCAATTATCAGCAGGCATTCAATTACACAACCTCCTGGGATCAACGATCACTACCGGTTACTCTTTCCAAAGGCCGATCCTATTACATCGAGATGGTCTTTAAAGATTATGCAGGTGGGGTAAATGCTGAGGTAGCCTGGTTCCAGCCAGGTCAGTGGTGTTGTGAAAATGAACTTCAACCCATTCCACTAACCCATTTCTCCAGCGTCCCGCGGGATGTTGAGCAGGGCTTTTTGACCGTTTCAACCAACAAGACCAAAGTTGCTTTAAATGAATCAGTCACGCTCACAGCAAATGGTTGTTATCTAGGGAAAGTATCATGGAAGGCAGGAATAGAAGTCTTGAATGGGGCAAATGGTAGTTCCTTACCAGCAATTACAAGAGTTGGACCAGGTATTTATCAAGCTATTTGTGTTGGAGACCCTACCGTAACACAAGACTGGGTTACGGTTACTATAGATCCAATAGTTGATGTGGTACCAATCCCTTCAGGACAAAGCTATGCTTGCATAAACCAAACATTCCCTTTGACTGCTTCTGTTCCTAACTTTTGGTCATACAAATGGTATGTTTTAAAAGACGAAGCCTCAAAAGTATTTTTTGCTCAAAACTCTGCTGCCTCAAATCTTTTTGAAACAGCACAGTATTTATTTAATATTTACACTACCCAACAAATTAATGTTACGGGACCCGGTTCTTATTTTTTGCAAACAATTAGTCCTGGTGGATGGCCTAGCCAGATTAGGGAATTTGTAGTACAAAATGCCATACCCGAAAACCTCTCAGCTACCAATACAAGCCCCGTACCACTGGGCAATGCCGTGATGCTTTCTGTAGGGCAGGTGGTGTCAGCAACGGGATATTCCTGGACAGGCCCCAATGCCTTTACTTCTACCAGTCGCACCCCTTCTATTGCAGCTTTGACAGATCAAAACCTGGGTACCTATACGGTGAGTATCGCCATATCGGGGGGCTGTACGTTTACGGCCACTACTGCCGTCACGGTCTCCAACTGCGACATATACCTGCAAGGCTTTGATGCCAACGGAGCCGAGACTACCGAACTTCAACGAGTTTCAGGGCAGACCTCGGTGTTTCAGCCACTTAAGCTGCAAATAAAACCTTTTGAGGGTACCAGCACCTTTACTGCCTACAATATCAGCTGGTTGTTTAACGGCAACGTGATTGCAGGAGCTCCTAACAAGTATGAATACAGCATAGATAAACCCGGAGAGTATAAAGCCGTGCTGAGCCTCAAGGTCAACCCTGCCACTACCTGTGAGACCACCATAAACATCAATGCCAAGCCCTGTAAAACCTTTCAGGACCAGGCATGTGGTACGCCTGTAAACGTTACATTGCCCGATGTGCAGGCTGTGGGAGTAAGCCTTGCCACGGGCGATAAATTTACAGCCGGAGATTACACGGTGGTGATTACAGAAATTACCTCCGGTAGCCCCTCGGGCTATATTGGCAAAGGTTATGTAGAGATGCGGCTGGTAGCAGGCATATTGGCCAAAAAAATAGGTGTAGATTTTACCAACCTTGTAGTGAACGAATGCTACGAAATGGCCGGAGGCTCTGTGATCACACAGTATGATCCGAATTGGGGGAATATTGTTGATGTTGATGCTACTTTCAAAGAATTGAAGTCTCTCATTGATGATTTAACTAATAAAATAGAATTGTTTGATGGGTCAGAACAATCTAAACAAGATATTTGTAGCGGGCTTAATGAAGTAAAAGGGGAGCTTGAAAAAGATAAAGAATTAAGTGATGAACAGATTCAAAATGGCCTTTATTTTCTAAATCAGTCTATAAGTACTTTTAACTCCTCATGTTTCTCTTGTGAATCAAACCCAAACAGTAGAAAGGCAGGGACAACTTTGTTGGGCGAATGTAAGTTAGATCAGTTTAAGCAAGAGTATTCAAATTTTACCTCCTCTGTTCAAAGCACAAAATGTAATTGCATAGCAAATAAAAGCGATCTACCTCCGATTAGTTCTGTAAAGAATGGAACTAAAAAAGTAATTTATTGCAATGAGTATAATGGAACTATTGCTCAAAGGCAATGTGCAAATGTTTATTATGCCTATACTGGCCTATCATCCAGTAAATTAAACAATAGGAATGCAGCAAATCATATTCCCAGTAGTCCAATAGATTGGTTGACTGAGCAGGATTTTATTCAACAATATAATGAACTATTTAAAGCTGTTGGCGATATAACAGGAACATTTGTTTCACCTGCAAAAAGAACTGAATCTTATATTTTAGAATCGGCCGCAATAGTTGAACAATTTTTTACCCAACATGGTGACACAAAATTTGATCCTGAATTTTTTAAACTTGCTGGAAAACTAAAGGATAAATATGTCCAAAGTCAGAACTTTAAAGTTTCGGGTACCGTAAATCCTATTTACTTAGAATATGAAATATTAAGCTTGGGAACAGCAAGTTTGTGGAAAAATATTGCAATTAAGTTTCCAACCAAGGCTTTCAGGTTAGCCTTTGAAATTTCGTCAGCTAAAGTAATAGAAAGAAAAGTTAAAAAAGAAATTGCAACAATAGTTTCAGGAAAAATCATTACAAAGACCCCTATACCAACTAATTTTAATGTAAAAACAGTACTTAAAGGTGAAATTATTGATGGTGTAGAACATCAAACCGCCTTGCTCGTAGAAGGTAGGGCTGCCCAATTAGGAGCATCTACCCAATTTACTTCATGGAGTAAAGTTTTAAAAGAGGCAATTCCGGATATTACAGCAGTTTATAATAGAACTTGGTCACCTAATTCAGTAATAAGGGGAAAAGTAGCTGTTTCTAACGAAATAAAAAATGCACTAATAGAAGCAGCGGAAATAGCTGACAATAACCTTTACGGGGATAGAGTTGAGGCAATATTTACACAATTATTAAAAGAAAAAACTGGCCTAGAGGTTGTTACTGATGGTAAATGTGGCCGTAATTGCCTTGACTTAGTACTAACTGATAATATCGATAATATCGATGAAGCCACTATTGTAATTTTCGCAGAAATTAAAGGCTGTCGAGCGAATAGAATCGAATGGGCATTTAAGGGGGCCAGAGGTGGATATGAAATGCAAAAAGTATGGCTGGAGTCTGTTAAAAATCAATTGGGAACCAGCTCTAAAGCGGGTAAACTTTTAGAAAGAGCATTGCTAGAAAACATTGAAGTTAAGTACGTTGGCGGATTTGGAGACAAATCTGGTAATGCCTATATTGTCCCATTAAAAATCGATTAGTTATGACGGAAGAAAATATTGATGACTTAATAAAATTAATAAATACAAATATAAATAATTGGGAAGATAGTACTTTTTTGAATGAAAAATTGAGTGCAACTTCAAACAGACTCTATTATTTAACAAGTGAGTATAATCGTCTGGCAAATATTTTATTAAACAAAGACGAGGAAAATTACAAAAAATCAAAAAATCTCTATTATAAATATTGCAGAGGAATAGAGTTCGATTATTGGATAAGTAAGGAATTTTATCCCCATCTAAGAATAAATAAAGAATTTAATTTACATGGTACTTTTGGAAATAATTTTCATATTTTTATTCTATGTGACCATGATGTTGCTGTTAGGGAAATTCTAAATGAAATGGAACATATTTCTCAATTTAAAGATACCAAGCAAATGATGCTTTTTAACGCTTTTAAATTTATTTTAAATGATAATTTGAGTAAAAGTAGAGAGTACTTTGAATTGTACAATCATAGATATGACAAATGGACAAAAGTTCAGTATATGGCAGTTAAGGGTATTCTAGAAAATGATGTTAATTTTATCAACCAAGGAATAAAATTGGCGATAAAAGAAGATACATCCCAAATGGTAAATCAACCAGAATTCCTTAAAAAATACTCTCCAAAAGCAACAGCTGTAGCAAAATTAGCAATAAAATACGGTTTACAGCCCGATATATCTAGCAAATTAATTAATCAGCACCTGCTTATTCATGAGCCCATGTTATTTGAAGATATTAATGATTTATTTGAAAAAATAAATATCGTGCCAATTAAAAGTTATGATTTGAAGAACTATTAATTATTATTTGGAAATGGTAAAGCACCCATGAATAGTTAATCTAGCTATAGGAAGGATTTTTCCTTCGAATGTATGTTTGAAAACTTTTGGAGTGGCTTCTAGCCCCAGAAAACAAAAAGCTTAAGTATACATATGGACAAATTGGTAATAGCAATAATTTAATCAAAAGTAATAAGAATTATCTATTAATTAGATCAAAGAAAAAATACACTAGTACTTAAGCAATATTTAATTGAAGAAACGGGCAATTCCTTAGCCAGTGGGCAATAGATGTAAATGACTGGAATTGAGAAAGAAACTAAAATATATTTTAAAGAATTAATGAAAAAAAACTATTTAATGAACATAATTTTTGTCACACTTTTAACGCTTTCTTTTGCCTGCAAAGAACAGGATCTTATTGGCCCTGCCACGGTATCGTTGGCTGGTAAAGTTGAGAAACTGAGCCTCAGTCTGGAGGGCAAAGACCAATGGGCTTATACTCTCAGCTACGATAAAAATGGCCTGCTCAGCAGCTATAAAACGCTTGAAGGTACTCAGTATCTGCTCAAAGCCGACAGTCTGGGCAAGCTGCAGTACAAAGTAGCCCAAGGCAGCAAAGACACCCTCAGGTATAAGTACAATACCAGAGGTCTGCTGGTAGAAATAAAATCAACCAAAATTGAGAAATTTGACTATGATAATCAGGCTCGCCCGGTGTACTATGTGCGGTCGGTGGTGCAAGACAAAAGCACTATCTATGAGCAAACAGTGTCTAACACCTGGGAGGGTGGGCAGCTGGTAAGCCAGATCAGCAGTGTACCCGGCAAAACCTACGAGGAGGAAACGGCAGTGTATACCACCGAGGCGAATCCGCTCAAAGAGGTACTCGACAAGGCCGGAAATTTTATACAGCTCAAGGAAATCTATGCTGTGAGCCCACTGCTGCCTAAGCTTTCGGCAAAGTTATTTGAGGGGCTCAATCTCCGGTACGATGTGGTCTTTAACGACAAAAAGCAGCTAACCGATTTTATCATAAAAAAAGAAACACTCAATGGCCTGGTGGAGTACCAGCGTATCAAAATCTCCTACTACCTGAAATAACACCCGCAATATGAAAAAACTGTTACTCTATCTTATTATTGGTTTTCTGAGTCTGGGTCTGGCCGTTGCCGGTGGCGACGACGACAAAACAAAAGAGACCAACAAATCAAAGGCCTCGGCGGCTGCCAGGCTGCAATTGGCCGATATTAACGCCCAGCTGAGCAGAATGGCCTCGGCCTCCAACAGTGCTATATTGAAGCCCGACTTTATGCAGGATCTTGTAGCTGAGGTGAGTGCCGGTGCCGCCGACGACCGCAGTGTAGCTGCCAGTCTCATGGGATACCTCGACACTACCCCTGGTCAAATGAAAGAAGACCTGCAATGGGATGACCTCGTGATATTGCCGGTAGGTCTTAAAAAGAAAGTGGGCGACAACGCCACCGTAACCCTGGGTATTCTGAAGGCCGACTTCAGACCGCAATATGCCGAGCTCACGGTATTTATAAGACTCACTACACCTGTTAATAGCGACAACTCTACCGAAAAACAAAGAGACTTGTTTTTTGGTATTGAGGGGCTGAGGTTTACCAAACAGGGTGGCTTGAGTGCAAGTAATTTTAAGGCGGTGCTATTGGGCGACTACCTCCTGCCCTTTAAAGACTGGACGGTATATCTTAAGGGGGGTATTGATAAATCTGTTACTCCTTCAGAAAATGATGCCCTGAGGACCTACATAAAATTTAACTGTGGCGAATTCCAGGACCTCAATGTAGCTGCCAAGATTATTATACCGAGAAGCAAGCTTTTACCCTGTGATCAAAACGGTAAAAAAATTGACAATGAGAGTGAAAGGGTAACAATAGATAATCTTAGAGTTAATACCACCAAGGGATTCAGAGATTTGTTATTTGAGTCAAACAGTATGACTCCTTTTGTCTTACCTGATCACATAGAATATGCCTATTTTGTTAATAATCTTGCTTTTGATCTCAGCGACATTGCAAACCCAAGTTTAAATGGTGCAGGGCTACAATTCCCCATGGGATACCAGGGAGATATAGATGAAAAATGGCAGGGGCTTTATGTACAGAATTTTAAAATAATGCTTCCTGAAGAATTTGAAGAGGAAGATACCGGAAACAGGTTTTCTATTGAAGCCCATGATATATATTGGGACAGAACGGGGTTTTCAGGGTACATTGCTATCAATGATTTCCCCAAGAAAGTCAATGCTAAAAAATGGAAGCTTAAGGTAAAAAGATTTGAGCTGGGTTTTCTTCAGAATAAATTCAAATACGGCCGGTTCTATGGAGGTATAGAGACCCCTGTACACAGTGCCAATGCCACTGATGAAGAGCTGTTTAGCTTTGATGCCGAGATATTCATGGGCGTTCCGTTAGATGGTGGTGTAGGAGAAAGGAGTAATTATAACCTTACCGTAAAAGCTTCCAAGAATATGCCTCTGGACTTTATGTTTGCCAAAGGCACTATTTATGAAGGATCATTGATTTTCCTGTCGCTGGAATATACTTCCACCACTGGTTATAAATTCAAACCTAGAGCGGTATTGAGTGGTGATATGGAGATTGGTGTCCATACCCAACAAGCGAATCAAGGAACCTCCTATCAGGCTGGCAAAGGTGTTGAGCTGGGAAAGGTAACCTTTAATAAATTGGTGCTTCAGACCGAGAAACCCTACGTAAGTATTGAGGAATTTGGATATGAACAAGGTAATAATAATTTTCTGGTCAATTTTCCATTACAAATCACGAAATTTGAAAAATACGCAGGGTATGTCGATGGTCAACCCATTGCTCCGACTGACGATAAATTATACACCACAATCGGTGTAGAGCTGAGTTTGCTCAAGGACAAGATTGGAGGAAGTACCGAAATGGTATTTGTGTCGGAATATAATGCCGCAGGTAAATTACGACCCAAGCGTGTTATAGTCCAGGATGTGATGGTAAGAGGGGACTTGCCAGCAGTAAGCTTTAATGGCAGAGTAACAGTAAAAGAAAATGAAATTTATAAGGAAGTTGCCGGAAACCTGAATGTGGCAATCAAAAAGCCTTCCACTTTTGAAGTGGGTGTATCGGTCCTTTTTGGAAGAAATAAGACTCCAGATTACAAATATGGATTTGTGGATGTTTACGCCTCTTTTGAAGGTAGCACAGGGGTACCACTAGGTCCGGTGAATTTGTATGGTGCCGGAATTGCAGTATATTGGAACATGGAAGTCAAAAGTGATGCTTGTACTGACTGCTATCCTGCTGATCCAAATAATGGTTTTTTGAAATATAAGAAGAATACTGATGTTAAATTCGGAATAAAACTAATGGCTGCAATTAGGGACCCAGCTTCTGCCACAGGAGTTTCAAATGGAAATTCAGCCTTTAAAGCCCGGGTATATCTTGATTTAGCCATCAATGACGATTGGGGGATAAAACATATTGGTATTTATGGCAATGGCGTAATAGCAGGAAATTTTATGGGAGGAGATGATAGCAATAGTCAAAAAACTTTTAGTAAAAACTTTGCTATGAAAACAGGAAGTAATAATGCCAGTTCAGCTAACCCTTCTGAAAATACTCAAAAGGCCAAATCTATAAATCAGGAATTAAATTCGAATGAAAGTCCAAATCCTGTTTCTGGTGATCCAAGTTCAAAAATTGCATTTACAGCAGGAATCCTGATTGATTTTGAAAGGAATATATTTGATCTATCTGCCGAGGCTTATTTGAAGGCAGGCGATTTGGTGGGAGTTGGGCCTTATGGTAAAGTAGGGGCCATACAAGTCCATTTTGAAAACAGCAACACATTCATTTATATAGGTAAATCACCAAAAGCAGAAAGAATAGGAGTAAGGTATGGTAATAATGTAGTAATCGACGCCTACTTGATGCTGGGTAAAGGAGTGGGAGCATTCCCCAAACCTGATCCTGAGGTGTTGAATTTCTTCCCAACTTTGAAGAATTCAAGGAGATACAAAGATCCTAGTTCATCAGCAGTAAGTGGGAGTGGTTTTGCCTTTGGAGCTAGTGCCCGAGTGGGTATCAATGGGGGAGGCAAAAGATGGTATGCTTCCGGTATTGTGATCGGCGGGCTGGACTTAGTGATTTCCAATAGTAGTGGATGTGCAACCACCGCCAATACCTGGTATGGACAGGGTCAATTATACGGTCTTGTAAAATTAGATGCAGGATATAAAAATAAGGCAGGTACAAAGTATGTAAGATTGGTCAGTCTAGGATTAGGGGTTTACTCATATCTAAATGCCCCATCGCCATTTGGAGCTGAATTACAGGCTTGCATTGAAGTGCCAAACTGGATTCCGGGGCCAAGTACTAAGTGTGTGGGACTTACTGTTGGATCCATCTGTAAATAACAATCATACAAATGAGAAAATTATTAATTTTATTAAGTATTTCCACCATGGCATATGCTCAGAGCCCTTCAGAGTGTGTGACCCCACCTAACATCACGAGAAGTACCACTGTGACTACTTCAAGCTATGATGAGGCATGTCAGGAAATTGATCTGAATGAGGGCTTTGAAACAGCCGATAACATTGAATATACGGCTTTGATCGGAAATACGGGAAATGGGGAGTCTGGAGGAGCTTTGGTTGGTATGAAAGCCAATGACCCCAGTGCCCAGATTTCTTTGCTGGCATTACCAAAAGGTAATGAAGTTTGGTTGCGTTGGATTCCATTGAGTCAGCAGCATTGGTATGATGCTGCCAGAATTGGATATAAAGTGTACAGAGAGAAAAAGACCGGGACGACCTGGGAAGCACCGGTTTTAATAACAACCACTTCTGTGGTGCCAAGTGATAGTACAGGTTGGTATGATTCACCTGATAGTCTCAAATCAATTCTCTACTACGCAACAAGAGACACCATAACTTTTTCTGATTCCGACGCTAGTGATCAGCTCTATTTTCAGTACTTTGCTGCCAGCAATATTTATAACAGGAGATATGATTTGGCCATTTTGTCAGGTCATGGTTTTAAAGATGCAGGAGCTTTGCCCAACGAAACTTACAGATACAGAATAGAGGCAGTTATTGGCTCCACCACAATAAGTAGTGGTGTTGCACTTGAAGTTACAAATAGTTCCGGAGGGGCTTTTCCGCAATCGGTTGTTGATTTGACCAAGGAAAACACCGATCAAAAACCTAAAGTAAACATAAGTTGGGGAGCATCAGGATTAAGGCGATACTACGGCAGCTACAATGTACAGAGAGCAGCCGGTACAGGAGCATTTACTACATTAAATACCTTACCTATTGTTTATAACGGCTATGTCAATGATTCTAACCATGTTACCTATGCTATTCCGAATATCAGTATTGCTGATACCTTGCCCAACGTGACTCAGACATACAAATACAAAATTGTCGGTAATACTTACTTTGGTGAGCAAGTTGAATTTGTAGTCAAAGAAATATCGGTAAAAAAGAATTATTATTTTCAACCGGTTATTGATTCAGTATATAAAGTAAATACCACTTCAAAAGCGATCAAATGGAATATTGTATCGTACAGAGGTGGAAGTAATTTTGATAACGATTTATCTACAGAGGGTTGGTCAGTTTATGTCAGCGATAGCTCTAATAAAAGCAATTTTAAACTTCTTTCCTCCGGAATTGCAAAAACCAGCAGAACTTTTACATTTACCAAGGCACTATTAGCAACAAAGTTAGATACATCAAGAAGCCATTACTTTCAGATGCGTATAAAAACCATTGAAGGAGATACCCTGTTTTCAAATGCATTCTTTGTTCTACCCACTTACAATGCACCTCCAGCCAAACCGACTGGTTTAACACTCTCTTACATAGATGATCAGGATTTAGGCAAGAAAATCGTAACACTGACATGGAATGCAAATACTGAAAAAGACCTGGAAGGATATAAGGTTACCAGACGAATTGGCCTTACCGATTCTTTAGTAGTTATTTCTGGAGCCAAATATAAAAAAGTGGGCAATGATAAATATGCACTCTCCCCTATTTTGGATGGTACCTCATTAGTATGCAAAGATACCTTAGCATTAAATGTCACCTATCCAGATATTTACTATGGATTAAGTGCCCTGGATAACTTTAGCAATGAGTCTGATACAATGCAAACTAAATTAAGTTCAATCGACAATATCAGACCCTTTCCCCCAAGTATCAGAAAGGTTAAACCTTACTTTGACAATGGAGCCTCAACTTATCATGCAAAAATAAGTGTAAGTTATAGCACTGATAAAACAGCAAGACATATTCTGTATATCAGTGATCCAATTGATTTTAGTTTAGGAAAAAGTCCTGTTCCTAATTTTCCCGAATCAGGAATAATTGAATATACATCGACCCAAAGAGATACTTTGATTACCTCTTATGCTTTGCAATCCAACAAATCATACTACTTTTCTTTTGTAGCTATTGATCCATCAGGTAATGTGTCTTGTATCAGTGAATTGGATGAAAAGCCCAATTATAATAAGTGTGCACAAATAGTTTCTTTAGATATTTTGGGCACATCAGTTATTTCAAAAAAAGAAGTGATTTCGACTTTTTCTAAAAAGACTACCGATTTGGCAAGCGAGATAGTGGTTCAATGGTCATTATTACAAGGTTTTGAAAATTCAGTAAAGGAATTTGAAATTTATAAATCTGAATACGAGCCAGGCACTACTGTTTTACCTAAAGAGAGCCTTTACAAAATTATTAAAAAAGGCATTTATGAATTTAAAGACTTGGAGCTCAAGCCGGGCTTAGAAAATAAATATTTTATCCGTGCGGTGTTGAATGATGGAAGTTTATCACAATGGAAAGTCTGGACATCGTCAAATTAATTTTTTACACAAGTTATTAATATCAAATAAAAATATTATGAAAAAAGAAATCCTGGTCCTTTTTCTACTTTTATCAAGCTTGCAGGCATTTACGCAAAGCTCAGGAGTAGAAAATCTTACTTATTTTAACAACTGTGCCAACCCGACAACAGATAGCGGTGGCGTAGTAATCAAGACAAATTTACCCTTTGGTGCTCCTAGATATATGGCTACTGTGGTAATTGAAGGATATAACTATGGTGCAATTCAAAGTGTAGGATTGATGTTAAACTGGTATGTTTACAATGGTGGATCGGGAGAATATTTTGCATCAAAAAAGATATCCTCACATGGTGGTTATGCCCCTGATGTTTATTTGTTTAATGATGCTGGTTTGGTTTCGATTTTTATTAAACGTGGTTCAACGCAATACTGTTTGAGCTTTAAAACCAGAGCTTGGATGAGAACCCCAACAGATGGAGGTGGCTCTGATGCCTGGTTTGCAGGATGGACTGCCTCTACGGTAAATGCTCCGCCAGTTGCGACAAATAATTTTGTAAAACTTGACTATGAAAACCGAATGGGTGCTATAACTACTACTGCTGATGCCAATATTAATGGCATTCAAATTGGAATTGGTAAAGGATCAACCAATACTTATTATGGTAATGGAGCTTTTTATTCTAGAACAACTGGTAATTATAATTCTGCATTTGGTTACACAGCTATGGCAAAATCTACTGTAGGTGAATATAATGTAGCGGTTGGGCAGTATGCTTTAATGGAAAATATTGGTGGTTCGAGAAGTATTGCAATAGGATTTGAGGCAATGCGAGGGTATGGGAACAATACTGTTTCTAATATAACTTACAATACTGCAATCGGATTTAGGGCTCTAAGGGGAAATTCTTCCACACTTAATAAGAACACTGGAACTTCAAATACTGCCATTGGGTATGACGCTTTATATTATAATGAATCCGGAAATAATAATATTTCAATTGGTTTAAGTTCAGCAAATAAAAATATTAAAGGTGGACAAAATATCTCAATTGGGAATAATTCATTTCAAGAAAATAAAGCAAAAAGTTATAATGTTGCCATAGGTTATTATTCTCAATTGTATGCAAATAGTGATACGATTGTTTCCAACACTTTCAATACATCGGTTGGTTCTTTTGCTTTAAGGGGAAGTACAACTCCTGGAAACAATATAGGGACTTTAAATAATGCATATGGAGCTTATGCTCTTCATTCAAATACATCGGGAAGCCAGAGCAATGCTTTTGGTTACAATGCATTATTTAATTCTACTGGTAATCAGAATGCTGCTTTTGGGAATTCTGCAGGTTACGAAATATCTACTGGAGCAAATAATGTATTAATTGGCCATAACACTGGTCGCGGGATTACCACAGGTTCTGGCAATACCATAATAGGTGCATCAATTACCGGTTTAAATTCTGCACTTACCAATACAGTTGTAATCGGGGCCGGGAGCTATGAAAGATTAAGAATTGATGGGGCAGGCAATGTTGGAATTGGGACATCATCTCCAAATGAACCGTTAGAAATAGGAAATAGTGGTAGGGCATTTTTTGGAAATGGGGCTGGAAGTTCAAGAAAAGGGTTATTAATTAGCGGAGCTGATCCAAGTATTAATTATGCTAGAATTGAATCCTATTCATATGCTACTTCTTCAGGAATACCTCTAATTATTAATCCTGCAGGTGGACAAGTAGCAATTGGTACAACAACTCCTTATTCAGGATATAAATTATCAGTCGCTGGAAACATAATCGCCGATAAAATAAAAGTTAAGAAAAGCACAAATGGAGTTTGGCCAGACTTTGTTTTCAAAAAAGGCTACCAACTTCCAAGTTTATTGGATATTGAAAAATTCGTAAATGAAAACAGTCATTTGCCTGAGATCCCATCGGCATTAGAAGTTGAAAAAGATGGACAGGATTTAGGAGAGATGAATAGGTTGCTTTTGAAAAAAGTAGAGGAGTTAACACTGTATTTGATTGATCAGAATAAGAAATTAGTAAATCTTGAATCGGAAATTAAAATCCTAAAAAATAAAAAATGAAAAAGTACTACTATATATATGTCTTGATTTTTTCTACATTCTTTTTAAAATCAAATGCTCAGAATACGTATCCTTTTCCAGCAAGCGGAAGTGTAGGTATCGGTACGGCTTCGCCTATTGGTCTCTTTCAGTTGGGTAGCAGCCCTTCTTCCAGGATTATTTTTAATTCTGGTTGGTTGCAAGAATTTGGTACTACCGGAGGGTCCGGGATTTCTTATAATATTTATTATTCTGGAAATTATAAATACAGAAACTCTTCTTTTGGAGGAGCACATTTAAATCTTTCTGGAGGTAATTTTAATTTTTCAACAGCACCAGTTGGTATAGCTGATTCAGTATCATTGTTAACTTCCAGACTTTTTATTGGTAATAATGGGAAAATTGGTATTGGGACAGTAACTCCAACTTCAACTTTGCAAGTTTCTGGAGATTTAATGGTTGATAATATTCGTATTCACCGAAACAATTTAGCAAGTAATCTTTATTTTGGTGGAAATGGAACCGGTGGGGGATCAGGATTATATAATGTAGGTATCGGAGATTATGTAATGCTTTCAACTTCAGGAGGAGATAATGTTGCAGTTGGTAGAGCATCTGGTCAAAATATTTCCACGGGTTCTGGAAACAGCTTTTTTGGAAGGGCAACAGGTACTCTTACCACAACGGGAGTAAATAATGTTGGCATTGGAGTAAATTCACTTACTACAAATACAATTGGTTCAAATAATGTTGCGATAGGAACTAATTCGATGCAATACTCCAAAGTTGCTAGTAGGAACATTGGAATTGGATATTATGCTGGTGCTTATTGGGGAGGTGGTACGACTGAGGTTAACGGATATAATGTAGCTATAGGTTGGGAGTCCCAAGCAAGTTCTGCTTCAAACTCAATTAATACAATTGGATATCATAACATTAGTTTTGGATACAGGTCTTTATTTTCAAATACTAAGGGTTTGTATAATTTTTCAGGAGTGCATAGTTCCTTACTTAATAACTTAGAGGGTTCTTATAATACCGCAATAGGTTATTTAGCATTATCTTCTAACATAAATAAAAGTAATAATATTGCTATAGGCACTGAGGCAATGAGACATTTTAATGGGGATAGTACTCTAGCAAGTACCTATAATATCGCTTTGGGAGCCAATGCATTGAGAGGAAATACTACAAATACCTCATTAAACAGAGGGGTTCAAAATATAGCAATTGGAGTAAATTCATTATTGAACAATGAGAGTGGTGGAAATAATATAGCAATTAATAATGCAGCTCTTTCAAATAACAAAACTGGAAGTAATAATATTGCAATAGGTTATGCTGCTTTATTGAGTGCAAAAGCTTTGAATTATAACATTGGAATCGGCTATGAAGCAATGCGGTACACCAACGATACAACATTATCAACTACTCCCTTTAATATAGCAATTGGTTTTTATGCATTAAGAGGAAATTCTACTAAACCTGCCTTAAATACAGGAACATCAAATACAGCAATTGGTGGTTATTCTCTAACTAATAATACAACGGGTACAGGAAATACTGTCGTTGGTTATAATTCTATGCCAGCAAACATAAGTGGGTCATATAATTCGACATTTGGGCAATCAAGTTTATCAAGTAATACTACCGCTAGTTATAATGTAGCTGTTGGGCTTCAAGCTGGGCAATTCTCAAATTCTCACTATAATGTATATTTGGGGGTCACATCGGGTGTGGGAATTGTTAGTTCTTTAAACACTGGAGGGTATAATACAGCAATTGGGCATGATGCATTAAGGAATATCAGAGGTACTGGTCAGCAAAATGTTGCAGTTGGGCAAGCTTCTGCGAATACAATAACTACTGGTAACCAAAATACAATAATTGGTAGAAATACTGGAATAGGTATTAAACAAGGCAGTGGAAATACTATTTTGGGTTATGGTGTTACAGGATTAGATTCTACTATGAGTAACAATTTAATACTTGCCACTGGAACTGGAGTGAAATTAAGAGCCTTAGAAAATGGCAATGTTGGCATTGGAACTAATACTCCAAAAGCAAAACTTGATGTTAACGGAAGTGTCGCAATAGGATTTGAATCAACTCTAAATTATCCTTCTAGTTACAAATTAGCAATAGATGGTAATGTAATAGCCGAAAAGGTAAAAGTAAAAAATTCAACTGCTTGGCCTGACTTCGTTTTTGATGAAGAATACAAATTAAAATCTTTGGATGAGACTGAAGAATTTATAAAGAAAAATAAACATTTGCCAGAAGTTCCTTCTTCTCAGGAGGTAGAGGAAAATGGAATTGATCTTGGAAATATGGATGCAATTTTACTTAAAAAACTTGAGGAAATTACGCTGCATTTAATTGCTTTAAAGAAGGAAAATGATGCTTTGAAAGACAAAGTTAAAGAGCTGGAGTTGAAAGTAAAGTAGAGTAAAAAAGGAGATTTTTAGTCTCCTTTTTTGCTTATTTATCAATTCTTTTTGAATGTTTTGATGGATTCTTCTTCGATTTCTGAAAGTTTTTCAATGAAATTAATAATCCAAGCCTTTATCGTATCAAAATTTTGATAAATAATCTGTACCATTGCCATTGCTAATAGTGTAGCTAAACCTATTATCCACCCATTCTTTTTGTTGTCATAGGCATACAAGTCTCTTTGCGGTACTTGTTGGATAAATCTTGAGTTGGAGGCATGATTATCATTATGCCATTCCGAAAAACTGTAGTGTTTCATAGTTTTATTTTTATGATTTGATAATTTTCTTGATTAATATATCTAAGTTGGAAATCGCTTACTTGGATATTTGGGCTGTTACGGACCATGTTTGTACAATTCATGTCAAGCCTGGCTTGACTTAATAGATAAGATGGCAAAGTACAATCCCCAAAGACATCGTGTATTTTTTGGAGTATTTTTCGATTTCGGTTAAAACCATGTAAAAATTTCCTATGGCTTTCCATGTTTTTTGCCTGTTTTGCATTGTTATATTCAATTTTGCATTTTGTACTGCAATACAGCTTGTTTTTCCTGCCTTCAAAGCTACTTTGACAAACAGGGCATTGGTGGATTTTCATTGTTTTTTTTGTTTTTGGTTAAAAATGAAATTGTCAAGATCGCTTTTGAGGAAAATTACTCTGTTTTCAGAGACTTGGTAGGAGGGAATCTTGCCTTCTTTTCTGAGTTTGGAAAATGTAGGCTTAGATACTTTAAGGTAACTGGCTGCTTCAACATAGTTGAACTGCTCTTTTACTGGTTCTATGGTCGATACCACAGAATAGAGGCTGGAAAGTTCTTCTCTCACGACTTTTTTTATCAGATGAGAGAAATCGTCAATACTTAAAGTGACGACTAAGTTGGATGTTAACATGAATTTAAAATTTAGATTGGTGGATAAAAAATTTTTGACAAAAATAAAAGCATGATTTTTTATTACCAAATTTTTTGGCGGCTAATTTTTCAATTTGTCGCTATTTGTGTTAATTAGTTGATTATTAAAGTGTTAGTGTTTTTAATAAACCTTTAAAAATATTCCTTCGTTTGTTTTATACAGGAGATGTCTATTTTACATTATTGCTTTTACGATTAATTCAGATAGTTTTTTTGATTCTGAATTTTTATATAATAATTATCCTTTTATCATCTTTTTCTCATGCTTTTTCCATTCTATAAATCATTGTAATACGATTATAAAAATGGAGTGTTTATGCATTTTTCCGAATAAATGGCTAATAAATGTGGATAAATGCGGATGGAGACGAAAAATGCTTTTTGAATCTTTATATTATTGATGTCCATTAATACTATTTTAAGAAATTCTTAAATGGATTTATTGTAAAATCAAACCCAAGGATTGCATCTATTTTACCTTTGACTTCTATGCCAGATTTTTTTGTTTTGACAGACTGTACTTTAGATTACCATGAAAACAAAAAAAGGTCTGGCTCAAAACGACCAGACCTTTCCTGCTACTAAATCCACACAACTTTATGTAAATCTAATTATTTTTTTTATTTAAAAATATAATTTCATTGTTATTTCTAATAAGTGACTAAACCCCAGTTTTATTTTTTTGTAGATTATCGAGGCTACATTTTAAAACCTCAATAAAATTTTTCATAACACTATTACTATAATTAATTGCTTTAAAATAATTTTTAGGTTCAGTGATTATTTCAATTGAATTACTTTCTAATTCCAAAATTGTTTCTTTGTTATCTACATTATTAATAGCACAGTTTATCCTGATTTTATAAGTTGCTTGAGAAATATGCTTTTTAACATATTGATAGGTGAAATATTCTGGCTCTATCTCGACTATAGCGATTTCTGAAGTATTATCATATTTGTTTTTACAGGAGTTTAAGTTTTTGTTTATTTCATTGGAAAGCTTAGAAATTAAGGATTTTGTATCATCCATATTTGTGGATATTTCTATCCTTTCAGAGTAGTGTTCAGAAAACTGGGCTGATATTGTTTGAACATTATAATTTGGTGGTGATATTCTGTTTGATAGCTCAATTTCAATTGAATCTAGTTCAGGTACTATAATTCCATCTGTTTCTAAATATTCATCTTCTGTATCTGGAATGTTCATTTTTTCAATCAAGTTATTCTCATTGATCCCAAGAAAATTACTATAAATAATAAGTCCTAAAAGAATTATTACTGCAATAACTACGCTAATTCTAACTAGTTTTGAATTTCCCATTTTTGCCCGTAAATAAATGTTTTTAATTCTTCTTTCTCCACTTTGACAAATTTTACCCCTTTATTTTTTTCATGCCATTTTTCTAAATCTTCAATACTTGATACCTGAGCATTTGTTAAATCATTAAAAAATCTAATTAACCTACTAGTCTCTTCCGAGGATAGTTTATTTTTATTATCTTCATCGTTTTGCTCTTTCAAAACTTCAATTAATTCTAAGAAGTCTGATCCCAAGAAATATTTTTTTACTTTTCTTTCCAATTGGTAAGCTTTGAATGAAGTACTTAATGCTGAAATTGAATTCCCTAATGCATCTAGATTGTTTCGCTGAGAGGCAGATTCTAGAGTCTCAATTAATACTTTTGATCTATCTAAAATATGTTTGGGTATAACAGCATCAGCTGAGAATAAAACTAAAGAAACATAAGGTGTCTCAGTTATTAGTAATTCCTTAGATTTAGGAACATTTAAATCTTTTTTATTTTCTGAATTTTCGTTTTTAGTAGAGTTTTCAATATTTGAATTATCTGCATTATTTGTTTTCTGTTGAAAAGGCTCAATAAGTAATTCCCCAGTTCTTTCATCCAATTCAAATTTATTCTTCCAATAACTTGAGCTTCCATATTCTTCTCTGCCTACTACTACCCACTCGCCTTTTCTCAAAGGAAGGAGTTCAGAATTGGAACCTTGAATCTGTACAGGAGAATAAAATTGAACCTGAAAATCAAGTATGACCTTATTTTGTTTGTTTCCAAAAATCATCTTCGCTGCTTCTGCAGCTGTTTGAACAATCGGAAGTACAGGGTGGGGTATTATTCCACCCAAGCTAGCAGACATTTTATTTGCTTGCTCCAATATATCAACAGTCTTTAAGTTTCTCTCACTTAAAACATCTAAAAGCCTCACCCTAAAATACGGCGGAGTCAGTCCGTCCCATTCCGGCTCATAATAAACAAGTAAGTCTTGAAAATTAAGCATCTGCCCTCCAGTAACATTTCTTTGATAAAAAACGACAAGAGAGGTTAAACTAGTTGCTCCTGCTGTTACTACATCTATTACTACAGCAATATCAGTATGTTTTTCAAAATCACTTGTTTTAGGGATTCTCACCCCTCTTAAAACACACCCTATTGGTTTTAGTTTCTCTATTTCATTTTCCTTATTCTCGTTAATTTCATAAGCAAACTTAAGTTTTCTTGTTTCACCAATTTTTTCATTTTCTTCAACAAATAGAACCTTGTTTTCCCGAAAGGTTACCGGTGTTGTAACTGCTAAGTCAGCTATTTGGGGATTTTTTCCACACGATCCCAATAATACTCCTAATCCTAGAAAAATGTGCAACTTTCTAATTTTCATAATTTTATATTTTTTTCGAAATCCATTTTTATTTTTCGGTACTCATTGATCGAATTTATTTCAAAGAGCATCGAGTTTTTTTAATGAGCCATTTACAGAAGTTTTTACTTACTTTTGCATTATTCTATTTCCAAAAAATCATGAATTCTTTTCCCAATCTTAAAGAGGCTTACATTAAATTGAAATCCCACATTTACCATGATTCCTCAGATTTGTTCCTGAGACAAAAGCTTGCACTGTTTGAATGTGGACTTGAAGAAAATAATTTAGGTAGGGTTAATACTCCTGATTTGACTTCAGAAGGTATTACTAAACTCCTTGATGAAAAACTTCATGTAGTAGCCAAATTAATTAAAAATAATCATATTGATAATGGATTTAATGAATACTTAAACAAAATAGATTTCAAATTTCTTCCTAAAAAATTTGATAAAGGCCTGGAATCAAATAATTTTTTAACTAATCAACGGGTTGCTGACACTTATAAATTAGACAAAGTAACTGTCTTTGCAGATTTTCCAATTGAATTGCATCTAATTGGTATTTTATGGCTGATGGAGTTTGGATATAAGCTAGACAGAAAACTGGATGAATCATGCATAGGAAACAGGCTGATACTTAATAAGGATAAGGAGCGAAAAATTGTTGGAGGGAGTGCTTTATTTAAACCATATTTTGTACAATACCAAAAATGGAGAGACAACGCAGTTAATACCGCAAAATCTTTATTAGAAAGCGGCTCTGATATAGCATTTATTAATCTGGATGTTAAAGATTATTTCTATTCTGTTAGGTTTGATTTTACAGATATTGAAAAGGTAATTTTTAATAAAACGAAAGGCTATGAAGGCGGCAATAATCTTCATGACCTTTTTAAAAAGATACTTGAAGTATATACATTTAAAATTAAAGATTTAAATTATCCTGATAAATCAATTAATGAGATAAAAGAAGGGAGATTTATACTTCCTATAGGCTTTGCCCCATCTTATGTTTTGGCAAACTTTTATTTACATGACTTCGACAAAAGATTGAAAAGAACTATTCCAAATGCTTATTTCGGGCGTTATGTGGATGACATAATTATTGTTTTAAAAGATCCTTGTATAAATCCTGATAATATTTGCGAAGAGGTAGATTTTAGTTTTGCCAAATACTTAAAAACGGAAAACATAAATGGTAATGAAAAAATCACTTTTGCAAACACTGAAGATGATTTTCAAAATGACTATAAAGTTTCAAAATCTTCTCGTTTTATTCTTAAGCATTTATATCCTTTAGTTAAGCTGGTTGATTTTCCAGGTAACTTTGAAAAAGGGAAAGAAGAGAAAAATTCAGAATGTTGTAAGTCTTCTAACCCAAAATCGATATTCAAAATAAATTGTGTTGAGAATTTATACATTCAAGCAGAAAAAACATTGGTCTATTACTTTGACAAAAATGAATCAATTGCAGTTATTGATAAATTAAAAAAAGAATTAAACGAAAGAGCAAGCGAATTTAGAGATATTCCAGAGGATAAGGAAGCGGATTTGACTTTTGATGACCAGGCATATTATTTGATTTTCGATGGAACTGAAGGGAAAATCCGAACTCTCAAAGATTATCAGGAAAATCGATATGGATTAAGTATTTTTCTTGCTCAGAAGATATTTTCAGCATTAAAAAAAGATCCAAACATCGATTCAATTGAAAGAGATAAAATATTAAGCCTTTTTAAAGGTGTCAACAATCTAGAATACTTCCACCTGTGGGAAAAAATATTTACATATTTTCTGGTTTACAATGATCATTTCGGTTTTTTAACATTTTTTAAACATACATTAAATCAAATAATAATTTTAAGAAATTCGAACTTAAAAATTGGAATTTCTGAAATCAAACAATCTAATGTAGCACCTTCACTATCTCAATATTTAATGGAATCTTGCGAATTAGCCATTTCCTTAAATCCTAATTTTATTCTGGATGATGCAATAAAAAATGAAATGCAATTATTCAATGATTATCTTGACACAAACCATTTGTGGCCTTTTTTAGAGCAACCGGTTGATATAAAAAATAAATCATTCATATATAGATGGTCTAATCTTATAAGACATCATTATGTGGCTCATCCATTGTTAAATTATACAGAATTATGCGAATCCGGGAGCGATTTCAATCTAATTGACCGTAATTTCCCTCAGAACCTTGAAAATCCGAAAGAATGTACTCTTAATTGGCATAAAATGGTACTATCTCCCAGGAGGGTGAAATTTTGGGAATGTTGTATTGCTTCAGCCAATGAATTATTACATTCAAGCATGAATGATTGGGTGTTGGATACAGACGGACGGCATGTAAAATGTGATGATTTTAATCTCTACAGTCCAAATTTGTTGGAAAAAGCAAAAGCATATTACAAGGCAATAAATAATAATCATGTACCATCCTCTTCTTCAATTGCTGACAAAATATTTGAATTAAAATCAACTTTTAGCATTACAAATTCAGATAGTGACAATAATCAACCAATAGAATCAGAAATTCACATTTCTCAGAAAAATAAGTTTTCAAAAAATCTGTCTATTGCTATCGCTAATACCAATGTTTTGAGTGAGAATATCGAATCAAGCATTAAAGGGGAGCCTAATCTTTCCAGATCAAGGTATCAATCGCTTGCTAAATTATTAAATGAGGCTAACCATGAAAATGTGGAGATGTTTCTATTGCCGGAGTCTTATCTACCCTATTCAAACGTTTCGATATTGGCAAAATATGCTGAGAAAAATCAATTTGCCATAGTTTCTGGTTTGGAACATTGGAATATTAAGGATATTTGTTTCAATTTTATTGTTAATGTAATTCCATTTGAAATTGATGGAATTAAAGATGCAGTTGTTTTGTACCGGTTAAAAAATCATTACGCACATTTTGAGGAGTTAATTATCAGAGGGTTTGGTTATAAGGTTCCCAAACCACTACATTCTTATGATTTGATAAATTGGAAAAATCTCTATTTCACATCGTATTACTGCTTTGAGTTTGCCGATACCCACCATAGAAGTTTGTTTAAATCGAAAGTTGATCTACTGATTGCTTCGGAATGGAACAAAGACACGCATTATTTTTCTAATATAGTAGAGGCTTTAAGCAGGGATATGCATTGTTACATAGCTCAGGTAAACACCTCCCAATTTGGTGATTCCAGAGTTACAAAACCATCAGAAACCGCAACAAAAGATATTCTTAAATTGAAGGGCGGTAGAAATGATACAATTATTGTTGGTGAAATTGACATCAAAAAACTTAGAGAGTTTCAGCTTAAATACTTCGAAAGAACCCAATTTGACAAGGATAAATCCTTTAAACCACTTCCACCTGACTGGAATTTTAATGATGTAAAAACTAGAATTAAAAATGGTTGGTTTGTAATTGATAATTATTATTCCAGCTTAGAAAATAACGAAGAAAAAGAAGAATGGCAATAAAAAAATCTGAATTGTATAGCTCACTTTGGGCAAGTTGTGACGAACTGAGAGGAAGTATGGACGCTAGCCAATACAAAGATTATGTGTTGGTTATGTTGTTCATGAAATACGTTTCTGATAAAAAAGACCCTTTAGTGGAACTCAAAACAGGAACTACATTTTATGATATGCTTGTGCATAGAGGTAAATCAGACATTGGGGATCAAATAAACAAAGTAATTGGCGAGTTTGCAAAGAATAACAACCTTTCTGGTATTATTACAGAAGCCGATTTTAACGATGATGCCAAATTGGGAAATGGTAAAGAAAAGGTTGACCGTTTAACTAACCTACTCAATATCTTTAATAAACCGGAACTCAATTTTTCTGCTAATCGAGCTGATGGAGATGATTTATTGGGAGATGCCTACGAATATCTGATGCGGCACTTTGCCACCGAAAGCGGAAAGAGTAAAGGACAGTTCTACACACCTTCGGAAGTTTCTCGTGTAATGGCACAGGTTATTGGCATCAATAAATCCACAAGCCAGGACCAAACAATTTACGACCCAACCTGCGGTTCGGGTTCTCTTTTGCTGAAATCCGCAGACATAGCTCCGCAGGGCATCACTATTTACGGACAAGAAAACGACAATGCCACCAGAGCATTAGCCGTGATGAATATGTGGCTCCACAACTTTGCTGATGCTGAAATTCTTCAAGGCAATACCATAGCTTCACCCTTATTTACGAACGACCAAACAGGTGAACTCAAACAATTTGATTATGCTGTTTCTAATCCTCCATTCAGTTACAAGGCTTGGATGAATGGACTTGACCCTCAGAACGACATCTACAAACGCTTTGAGGGATACGATGCTATTCCGCCAAAGAAGAATGGCGACTTTGCTTTTCTATTGCACCTGATTAAATCTTTGAAATCAAAAGGTAAAGCGTGTATTGTTTTGCCGTTAGGTGTATTATTCCGTGGAAATGCAGAAGCTGAAATCCGCAAGCAGATAATTAAAAAGGGTTACATCAAAGCCATTATTGGTTTGCCGCCCAACTTATTTTACGGAACTGGTATTGCCGCTTCGCTGATTGTGCTGGATAAAGAAGATGCTGACAAGCGGACACACATTTTTATGATTGATGCCAGCAAAGGCTTCAAGAAAGATGGAAATAAAAACCGCCTTCGTGAGCAGGACATTCACAAAATGGTGGACACCTTTAATTCACAAAACGAAAGCGATGCAACATATGCCCGTTTGGTCTCGATTACAGAAATAGCCGACCCCAAAAACGACTACAACCTGAACATTCCACGCTACATTGACAGCCAGGAAGCGGAAGATATTCAAGACATTGAAGCTCATTTGTTAGGGGGTATTCCAAAGCGGGATATTGAAGCATTGGAGAATTACTGGAAAATTTACCCAACACTGAAAGCAGGTTTGTTCAAAGCCATTGACAAACGCCCCGACTTTTACGAACTGATTATTGCCAGTGATGAAATCAAAAACACCATTTTCAATCATCCTGAGTTTACCGCATTTGGCAAGAAAATGGAGCAGGTATTTGAACAATGGAAAACAGAAACCATTGCCTACACCAAGGCATTGGACAAAGGGCTAAGACCGAAGCACGAAATACACGTCATTTCTGAAAACCTGCTGAAACATTACGACAACAAACAACTGACCGACAAATACGCTATGTATCAGCACCTGATGGACTATTGGAGTCCTGACGGCAACGTTGAAGCCATGCAGGACGACTTTTACGAAATTGCCGCTGATGGCTGGGCAGCAGGAAACGAAGTGAAACGCAAAGAGAAGAAAACCAAAAAAGGCGATAAGGAAATTGTAAAACAGATTGCAGGTATTGAAGGACTAGAAGGCAGATTGATACCGCCCGCTTTGATGGTACAAGAATATTTTGCCAAAGAACAAAAAGCCATTGAAGAACTGGAAGCCAAAACGGAAACCCTGCATGCGAAAATGGAAGAGCTAAAGGAGGAAAATGCAGTTGAAGATGGTTTGCTTTGGGAGGCAACAGAATACAACGAAGAAAAGAAAACTTATAAAATCACTAAAGCAAGTTTAGGTAAAGGAATAAAAGAAGTCGGCAAACGAAACGAAGAAAACGCTGAGGAATTTGATATGCTGGCAACCTACAAAAAATTGATGGACGAAGAAGCCGACACCCAAAGCAAAATAAAAACCGCCAAAGCTGAACTTGAAAAGAAAGTGATTGCCCAATACCCCAAACTGAGTATTGATGAAATAAAAACCATTGTGGTGGAAAAGAAATGGATGGCAAACATGGAGCAACGCATACGCACCGAAATGGACAATATTAGCCACCGACTTACCCAACGCATTAAAGAACTGGCAGACCGTTATGAAATACCCATGCCAAAACTCACCAGCGATGTGGCTTTACTAACAAGCAAAGTAGAAAACCATTTAAAAACTATGAATTACAAATGGTAGAAGGATTTAAACATACAGATATTGGTTTAATACCTGATGATTGGGATGTAAAAAGATTTCAGGATGTAACTAAAGTTATTACGTGTGGTTTAGCAGCAACACCTAAATATGTTGATGCTTCCATTGGTAAGCCATTTTTATCTGCTCAAAATGTTCAAAATGGCAAAGTAGTTTATGACAAGTTTAGACATGTCCCAAAGAGTTTGTTTGATTTAATCACAAAGCATAATCCACCAAGGAAAGGTGATTTGCTCTACACAAGGGTTGGTGCTGGAATTGGTGAAGCAGGAGTTATCGAAGAAGAATTTGAGTTTGCAATTTACGTCAGTTTAACTTTAATTAAAGTTGATGAAACTATAATTCACAACTACTACCTACTGCATTTATTAAACAGCCCCAAGTATAAATTTTTAGCTAAAAATGGTCAGTTTGCAGGTGCTGGTGTTCAGAATTTAAATGTCAATGTTGTTAGGGAATTTCCTATTCCCCTTCCCCCCACCAAAGATGAGCAAACCGCCATTGCCACCGCTTTAAATGATGCCGATACACTTATTCAAAAATTAGAACAACTCATTGCCAAGAAGCGAAACATCAAAACGGGTGCAATGCAAGAGTTGCTGAAACCGAAAGTGGGTTGGGAGGAGAAAACACTAGGAGAAATAGCAGATGTTGTTGGAGGTGGAACACCAAGCACATTTAATGCAAGTTATTGGAATGGAAATATAAACTGGTTCACACCTACTGAAATTGGAGATAAAAAGTATTCATTTGAGAGTATTAGAAAAATTACACATGAAGGATTGATGAGTAGTTCTGCAAAATTACTTCCCGTTGGAACTATACTTCTGACAAGTAGAGCAAGTATTGGTGATGCAAGTATCTTGAAAGTTGAAAGCTGCACCAACCAAGGATTTCAATCACTTATTGTCAAGGAAGATAATAGCAATGAGTTTCTCTATTATTTAATCCTGACTTTGAAACAGATAATGCTTCAAAATGCAAGTGGTAGCACATTTTTGGAAATTAGTCCAAGCAAACTAAAGTCAATTGAAATTTCAATTCCAAACCCAACAGAACAAACCCGCATTGCCCAAATCCTATCTGATATGGACAATGAAATTCAGGAATTGGAAAAGCAATTGGAGAAAAACAAAATGATGAAGCAAGGCATGATGCAGAGTTTATTAACAGGTAAAATAAGGTTAATATGAACAGTCAAATAATAGTCTCAATAATTTTAGGAGTATTTGCATCTTTGATAGCTGGAGCTAATTTTTATATGAACTGGCGACTTGCCAAAGACAAACTAAATAAAGAGCTTTTTACCGAATTTAACGCCCGTTATGACAAACTCAATGACACTTTATATGAAATAGTAGAAAAGTGTAAAACCATCGAAGATTTGCAGGCACAACCGCTATTAATTTATCGGCTTAATGACTATTTCAATTTATGTGCAGAGGAATACTATTGGTATAATAAAGGAAGGATTGATAAATTAATTTGGAAAGCCTGGCATTCAGGCATGAATCATTGGTATCAAAGCTATCGTATTATTCAACAAGCCTGGGACTTGGAAATTCAAAAAAATGGATGTAAATCATTCTATATTAAAGAATCAAATGAATTTTTTAAAAATGGCATGTAATCACAAATTTCTCAACGAACTTACATTAGATAATCTCGATTATAAACCTACTACATTAATAGTCGGTACTTTCAATCCTTCCTTGCCTGAAACTAATCAAGCAGAGTGGTTCTACGGAAGAACACATGATGAACATGGAAACCAAAATAATAATTTTTGGGATGTTTTACCCAGACTTTATCAGGAGGAAAGCTTGATAAATGCCACACCTATGCAATGGAAAACTTTTTGTAGGAATAAGAAAATTGCCATTACAGATCTCATTTCTTCTATTCAAGATGCAGATCCTAATACACCAAATCATATCAATATTTTAAAAACCTACAGTGATAAGGAAATTGCAACCAAATTTAATCAGCAAATACCTGTTGATATTGTACAGTTGTTAATTGATAATCCTTCGATTGAAAATGTATATCTTACCAGAGGTACCGGAGAAACATTTTGGAGAAGGTTGTGGAATCCGGTTCTACTATATGCAAATAACAATAATATTTATGAAGCTAGACTTCTAACACCTTCGGGGTATGCCTTTTATCAACAAGGAAAATACAATCGCCTTCATCCAGACAATCCAATCCCTAACCTAGCAGATTTTATTTTGTCTGCCTGGTCTGATGTTTGGCATCAAATAAATTAAACTATTTTTACCCCCTATTAAATATGAAAACCAATAACATGGAATATTTTGAAAATTTGGGAGTAGGCTTTACTTGTCCGCATGAAGATGCTTTTGTACCCAAAGGCGAAAAAACTTATTTCCGCATTATCAAAGCAGAAACGTTAACTTCTGAATGCTTTTTACCAACTCCCATTCGAGATGATAGACCATTGCCTGATGGTTTTGATGATTGCATTGGCAAATCAGTTTCCCTATACGATGATTTGCAGGGTATGATAAACGGATTTTTCAAAGTGCAGGCAGGTAAAAAAAAGAACCGAACCATAAAAATCGGGGAGCTTCAACTTACAGAAAAAGATGGTGTGTTGAAACAAACATTTGACAATAAAAACCACCATTCTTGGTGGCGTTCACATTCATTCAATGTCGCATCCGTGAATGTTCAAGAGATAGAAATATGAAATTGGTTTACATCAAAATACTATATTACTACGAAGTTCCGACACTCATTTTTTGTCAGGACGAAAGGCAGAGTAATTACATTTTTGCCCTGCTCGATGATGAAACATACGAATACATTGGTAAGAAAGTAAGCGTTGAAGATGTAACCCTGTTTCTGGAAGGGCAAATGGATTTGAAGCCCATTTATGAAGACCGAAAAACCAATTTTTACTTAGGCAAATACAACCGAAATGAGTTTTATGCCGAGTTGTATCTTGGAGCATACAGCGAAGATTTGTTGCCTGATGAGGGCTTGATGCTAATTACCCACGAAACGGAGTTGGCGGCGTCACTTAAAAAAGAAATACTCAGCAGAATGATTGCAGGTTCTACTCAATCGAAAGTTGGCAAACTGGAAAGAGAAACCCAAGACCGTGTGGTAGCTCTGATGCAAAATGAATTACAGTATGAATATCTCGGCAATTGGGAAGAACGGGACAACAACAGCAATCTAGAAGAAGAGATTTTGGAACCATGGCTATTGAAACGCTATGACCAAAACCTGACCAACAAAGCCATTTATGAATTTACCAAAGCCGCAAGCGACCAAAGTAAATCGCTGTATGAAGTAAACAAAGAAGTGTATTCACTACTTCGATATGGCGTTACTGTTCAACCTGAAATTGGACAAAACAAAAAAACGGTTTGGCTCATTGACTGGAAAAATCCGCTTGCCAATCATTTTGCATTTGCCGAAGAAGTGACCATAAAAGGTTTACACAAAAAACGCCCAGACATTGTGCTGTACATAAACGGTATTGCTTTCGGTGTGTTAGAATTGAAACGCAGCACGGTTTCCATTTCAGAAGGTATTCGCCAAAACTTAGATAATCAAAAACACCTCTTCATAAAGCCGTTTTTTAATACCATTCAGTATGTAATGGCAGGAAACGACATTGAAGGTTTGGCTTATGGAGCCATTGAAACAAAAGAGAAATACTTTTTGAAATGGAAGGAAGTTACACAAGAAGCAGGCAAAGAATTTCCGCATCTACTGGAAATTACCAAGCCAATTCTGGATAAAGCAGCCAAGTATGATTATCCGTTGGACAAAAACATCATTGAACTACTGAATAAGGAACGCTTCATTGAAATACTTCATGATTTTGTGGTGTACGATAGAGGGCAAAAAAAATTCTGCCGACCGAATCAGTATTTCGGTATCAAATCGGCACAGGATTTTGTAAAACGTAAAGAAGGCGGCATAATTTGGCACACACAGGGAAGCGGGAAGAGTTTGACGATGGTGTGGCTTACTAAATGGATAAGGGAGTTCAACGACAATGCACGGGTGCTAATCATTACCGACCGAGATGAATTGGATGAGCAGATTGAAAAGGTTTACAAAGGCGTTCAGGAAGATATTTACCGTACCAAAAGTGGAAGGGATTTACTTCAACAACTTAATGACACTTCACCGTGGCTGATTTGTTCACTCATTCACAAGTTTGGTGGCAAAGACAAAAGCGAGGAAGCATCCGATGAAGATGTAGAAAAATACTTGCAGGAACTCCGCAGCAGTATTCCAAGTGATTTTAAAGCCAAAGGTGACATTTATGTTTTTGTGGACGAGTGTCATAGAACACAATCGGGGAAACTGCATGAAGCTATGAAGCAATTCATTCCCGATGCTTTATTTATCGGTTTCACAGGAACACCATTATTGAAAAGCGACAAGCAAACCAGTTTAGAAGTTTTTGGCAGATACATTCACACCTACAAATTCAATGAAGCCGTAACTGACAAAGTGGTGTTGGATTTACGTTATGAAGCCCGAGACATTGAACAAAACATCAAGTCACCCGACAAAATTGACGAATGGTTTGAACTCAAAACAAGAGGATTGACCGACTTTGCAAAAGCCGAACTGAAACAGCGTTGGGGAACATTGAAAAAAGTGTTCAGCAGCAAATCACGATTGGAAAAAATCGTCTTGGATGTGGTGATGGACATGGAGAAAAAAGAACGTCTGCAAAACGGCAGAGGAAATGCCATTTTGGTTTCTGATAGTATTTACAATGCTTGCCGTTACTATGAATTATTCCAAAATGCAGGATTGAAAAATTGTGCCATTGTAACATCATTCGTTCCGAATGCAAACGATATAAAAGGCGAAGGCGACAATTACACCGAAAAGTTACAGCGTTTTGAGATTTACCAAAAAATGTTTTCTACATATTTCAATGATACAACTGAAGAAGCATTAAAGAAAGTAGAACAATTTGAAACCGAAGTGAAGAAGAAATTTGTGGAAGAACCTGCACAAATGAAACTACTGATTGTGGTAAACAAACTACTCACAGGTTTTGATGCTCCGAGTGCCACTTACTTATACATTGACAAAAAACTGAGAGACCACGGTTTGTTTCAAGCCGTTTGCCGTGTAAACCGTTTGGACGGAGACGATAAAGATTACGGTTACATCATTGACTACATGGACTTGTTCAAGAGTTTGGAACAAGCATTCAATGATTACACTTCGGAAGCTTTTAGCGGTTACGAGAAAAAAGACATTGACGGACTTTTGAAAAACCGTTTACAGAAAGGTAAAGAACGATTGGACGAAGCATTGGAAGCTATCAAAGCATTGGTTGAAGCCGTTGAGCCACCAAAAGGAACGATTGAACACATTCGTTACTTCTGCGGAAGCAATACCGAAAATCCTGATGAACTGAAAGACACAGAACCAAGACGTGTTGCCCTTTACAAATTGACCATTGCACTCATTCGGTCTTATGCCAACATAGCCGATGAAATGATAGAGGCTGGTTACAAACCAAAAGAAATTGAAGCAATTAAAGCCGAAATAAAATACTTTGAAAATGTTCGCAAAGAAATTCAGTTAGCAAGTGGAGATTATATTGATTTGAAGCAATACGAGCCAGCCATGCGACATTTGATTGATAGCTACATTGGAGCTGAAGAAAGCCGGATGCTTGCTAATTTTGACGATTTGAGTTTAGTTGAAATCCTAGTGAAAGAGGACGAGGTTCCCTATGAAAAATTACCTCCAGGCATTAAGAATGACCCTGAGGCAATGGCAGAAGCTATTGAAAACAATTTGAGGAAAGTAATCATTGAAGAAAGTCCAACCAATCCAATGTATTACGAAAAAATGAGTGTGCTTTTGGATGAACTCATTAAAATGAGAAAAGAAGCCTCCTTGGAATATGAAAAGTATTTGAATGAGATCATTGCTCTTTCAGGAAAGGTAAAAAAGTCAGACACAACAACCGACTACCCTTCCACCATCAACACATCAACCAAACGAGCATTGTTTGACAACTTAGGTAGGAACGAAGCCTTAGCAAACGATTTAGACATAAAAATTCTGACAACAAAAAAAGACAGTTGGCGGGACAATATTCAGAAATCAAAAGCAGTAAGAAACGCCATCACCGAGGTTTTGAAAACACATCGAATTGAAGGTGATAATGAGGTACAACGCATTTTTGATTTGGTAAAAAATCAGAGAGACTATTGATGAAGCAAATAACTATCGGTAATATAAAAATTGATGTAGTTCGCAAAGATATTATAAACATACATCTTGCTGTTTACCCACCAACAGGAAGGGTTCGTATTGCTGCACCATTAAAAGTGAATGAAGATGCCATCCGACTGTTTGCCATTTCAAAACTCGGTTGGATAAAACGCAACCAAAGAAAGTTTGAAGGACAGGATCGCATTTCACCTAGAGAATACAAACAGCGGGAAAGCCACTACTTTCAGGGCAGACGGTACTTGCTCAACATCGTTGAGACAGACAAGACACAGAAAGTGGTTTTGAAAAACAAGAAGTTCATTGAATTGCACGTCAAACCCAACACGTCAACAGCAAAGCGACACGAAATCATTACAGAATGGTATCGGATGGAACTCAAAAAGCAAATCCCATCCATCATTGTCAAGTGGGAGAAAATATTGAACTTAAATGTTGAAGACTGGCAAGTAAAGCAAATGAAAACCAAATGGGGTTCATGCAACATTGAAAAGAAACGTATTTGGCTCAATCTGGAATTAGCCAAGAAACCGGAACATTGTTTGGAGTATATTATCGTTCACGAAATGGTACATCTATTAGAAAGACTTCATAATGCTAGATTCCTCTATTACATGGACACTCATTTACCCAACTGGAAACAACTTAAAATTGAACTTAACAAATTACCCGTTAGCCACCAAGACTGGGAGTATTAATCTTAAAGCTAAAAAATCCATCTTAAAATTGTATTTAAGGCCTTTCCACCTAACTATTTCTTTAAATTTTGTAGTTCAAAATCTATTTTTTTCTTAAAAACTTTAAGAATACTTAAGGTGGGGTCTTCATCATTCAACTCATAATTATATTCTTCAATTTCCATACATCTTTCTATACCTTTTGTCGCCTCCAAAAGGCTGTTCGAATCATTCGTAAATTTATAATTCATGTATTTGTAAAAAGAAAAAACTAAACTATATTCAGTAAAGCCATTGATTCCCAAATCTAATTCTTCAAGATGTGACTTTAGCCTCATTAAATCATTACCATAAGTTAAAAATTGATTATAATGTTCTTTAATATTAATAATTTCCTTATCAAGTAATAATAAATTGTAGAAAATAAAAGCATTTCTTAAAGAAAAATAAGAAAAAAGGACAATAGGAAAATCCCTACCTTGAATATTTACTCTTCCGTAATCAAATTTATTTGTTTTTGACAAATTTCTATTTTCAGAAAGAAAAATTTCAGACAAATACGGATAATTCTTTTCATATCCTTTTATGGCTTTAAAATAGTGGGAATTTATTCGTTCTGAGTAGTCATTAAATTTAGTTTTATTAATACTGGCATCTTTGGTTTCAACTATTTTACAATAATATGTTAGGAATAAAGCATGGTTAATTCTTGGGGAATTTTCATCTTCAATAAAATTTATCTTTTTTGCTTTTTCGAAAAATCTCTTTCCTAACAGTAAGGAGTCTTTAAATTTTCCAAAATAACGAAGTGCATTTATTTGAAAATAAACAATATCCTTATAAAAATCATATATTTTTAGAGATTCAAGCTGTATTTTTTTGTTACCAAAATTTTGTTCTAAAAGATTCTCCAAAATGCTGATGTCATTATTAACTTCTGAAATTAATTCTAACCTAAGTTCATTTTTTTGTTCATGATAAGAAGCTTTTTTTCTATTTTTAGTTAGAAACGGAAATGGATACAAAAACATTACTAAAAAATGAAGAATTAGTCTACTTTGAAATTGATTTAAAAAGTCACTTTTAAAAGAACCATCATTAATTTTTACAAAAAGTCTTTTAAATTCGACGCTTTTATTCAAATATTCGCCACCATAATTTGATCCAATTAAAATGTCCCTTAATTTATTGACAATTTCTATCATATCTTCATTGTCAAAACTCCTTAATAATATAGGATAAATATGATTTAAACCAATTACTTTGTCTGTTTCGGACCTATAGGGTCTAAAATTATTCACATAATTCCAGCCTTCATCAATGATTGTAACGCAAGAATGATAAACTTTAAAATTCTTAGAATCTTGAATCGCCTGCTGAGTTGCTTCCTTCATGGTAATGCCTTTTCCAAGTGATAAATTTTTTAATAATTCATAAGCTTCCAACAAGTCTTGATTTTGACCAAGTTTTGGTAATATGATATTTAGCTTTTCAGAAATTTCTTCTTTGTTTTCCAATGCAATAACAAACATCGAAGTACTTTTTACTTGACTACGAAGCTCAATAATTTTGTCCTTGGTTTTTCCATGTAATTTTTTAGTTGAGAATTTAGATAAATTTGAAGCGTATAAATAATTAACTAATTGAATTATTTTATCTTTTAGATAAATTTCCTCATCAATTTTCTCGGAATTTATTAATAAATCAAAATATAACATTTCCGAATTTATGGGAATTTTTACTTCAAGATTTCCAATTTTAGGCCATTTGCCATTAAGGATTTTACTTTCGTAGGAGATTTCCTTAGTAACTGAAGTAGAACTAAGTAATTTGAGAATATACCTTGTATTCCCAAGGGTTTCAATGGTCTCTTTTTTTGAAAAAAAATCATTTATTTTGATTGTTCTATCTAATACGTAACAATCCATTAGTACATTATAATTTCTGGTATCTTTCTTCTCGAAATCTTCCTGATCAAAATTTTTAAAAGCTTTAAGCCTTTTAGCTTCTGGGAACAAAGTATTGATTACATATGGTATATCAGCCTGTGCATTTTGAAATCCTTCATAAAATGTTTCAACATCATTCTTATATTCATGGAATTTATTAAAATCACTTTTTTTACATATTGTCTTTTTCAAAATTGTTATAAAATCAAGAATTTTATTTTCTCCAAAACCTAATAATAAACTTATCAAAAAAGGCAAATGTGCGTGTATCGTATTTAGTTCTTTTTGGTTAATATTTTTCCTAGAATCTTCATTTTTGAAAAGAAAATTTTCCAAAAAATAATTGAAGCTATTTGTAATCTTATTAGATTCTAAAACTATTTTGTGTAATTTATCTAATTCATGGGCGTGTTCATCAAACATAAAGATTGCATTTTCTAAATTGTAAATATTGTTAGAATTTACTGAAAGTAGAAATTGGTTCCATGCAATTTGTTCATCTGTTACCCTGTCAAAATTTATTGATTCTTTTGAATTTGATTTTAATCCAAGGGGGAAACAAAATTCACTAATATCAAAATTGTCTATGGCATAAATGTACTTAATTTTAATATTTTCCCAATCAAAATCCTTTGTACTATTGGCTATTTCATTAATATGTAAATTTACTAAGTAGTCATCGAAATGAATTTGTTTTATTTTTGAATAATTTTGTATTATAAAATCATTCAAAACTTCTTCAATTTGAGATGAAAGAATTGTTTCAATTAAATTTCTTTTATTCATATACTTTACTTTCTAAAGCATTTAATTTGTGTTCTGAATTTACATCGACCTCTATATTTGAATTTTTAAAACTATTTAAAAATATAATTCCCCCATGCTTACTATTTGAAATAATTTGATTCCATTCTTCTTTATTGAAGTAATAAAAATCAAAGTATTTAATATTTAATAATTCAAGTTCTTTTTTCCAGTATGTGATTAAATTATACTTTAAAGCCAAAAAATAAAACCATAAAAGAGAGTTTTGAACTGAATTTTCTAAAATTGAATTATTTATCTCGCCCTCTGTTAGGTATTTTGTTATATCAAAATTTGTAATCTCTTCATTTTTCCTGTTAATTGGTAGGTAATTAGATGCTAGTTTGTCAATTCCTCCTTCAAATTTTTGTAAAATTGATCTACCTTTAACAGTCAAATCTGAATTCTCATAAAATCTATCAATATTTTCAATTATTTGACATCTTGTCCCAATAAAAACTTCTTGCTTTCCTTTAAAAAAATATAAATAGCTGAATAGTTTTTCATCGCCTATTTTTGCTGTGGTACTAATATCTTTACTATAAATAATTTCTAATTCAATTTTGTCGGTAATATCTTCAAAATCAGTAATTTTTCCATTTTCAATTATTTGTTTAAATTTTCTATCAGAATTATTTTTTTCTTGAAAAATAGTTAGGGAAAAAATATTTACACCTTTAAAAGGTAGTATACATCCTATAGGTATATATAAGTTATTTTGTTTCATTTAATTTAATTACAGTTGTTTTTGCTTTTTTTCTCATTGGATTGTATAATTCATTCAGTGTAATTCCTTCAAATTCTGCTCCATTATCTAAAATATTGTATGGAATTGGAATACAATTTGATGGAATATCTAATTTAACTTTAGAATGTGCTGATGTCTCAGTTACATCAGGATATATAATTGCAATCGGCTGAAAGGGAACTTCTTTATCAACTATTATTTCAAAATTTGATAGTTGAACATCGCCCTTTTTTTCTTTATGATAATTCATTAATTGACTCAAATATGAGTTGAAGTGGGGAAATTCTTTACTTTCAATTATTGGATTAGGAATATCATAAATGTAGTTATAATATGAATCAAAAAGAAGTTTGACAGCCTTACTAAGGTTTTCTTTTTTAATATTCCATTTATAGAATTTATTTTTGGTTAATCTTGTATAAATACCTTCCAAGGTGGTTTTTAAAGGGGAATCTGGATGATTTAAAGCCCCTGTATCATATACATAAATGTCTGTTATGTTATCTAAATTTATGGTCTCACCATCAAAAATTAATGTTATAGGTGCATAGACTTCTCTATTATCTACTTGATGTTCAATGGGTTTATAATTTGATTTGCCATAACCAAAATAAATTACTTCTCTATCCATTACTTTACAATGTTTAGGAACTATTTTTCGATTGAGAAAAATATCATCTTCAAGACCTTCTTTAGGGACATAGCAGAATACTGGATTTTTCAATTCCTCCAAATCTAAATCACATTTATTTAATAAATTTTCTAAGGAACTTTGAGAATACATTTTAATATAAATTATAATTGATCAAATGTTTCATTACAATCATCTACAGCCCAGTTATTTAATGTTCTTCCAAGTAAGACTAGGATAATAATAATTGAAATATTTATAAAAAGTGTTAAAAAAATGTAATTAAAATATAGATACCAAACTAGTATTAATACTTGAATTATAAACAGATTTAATGCAATATTCCAAGACATTAATCTTAATGCATTAAATCTATCAATGTAGGCATAGTTCTGAGGTGCATGTTCTCTAACTTTTACAATTTTGTTTGCTTCGAATTTTTTTAGGAATAATTTTTTCTTAAATCTTTGAGTTAAAATTGTAATAAATCCTGAAGTAATATATCCTGACGAATAAGAGACTAGAAGAAAAATTATAATTAAAGAACTATTTATTTCTTTAAGCTCAATTTTTGCAAATGAAATGAAATTTAAATTTGGGTGGCATTCCAAATGATAGGGTAGAACCAAGCCGACAAATAAAACTAAGATACAGCCGGGGATTAAAAATGAAAATAAATCAAAAAGTGAGTATTTAATATTATCCATATTGGCTTAAAGTAATTTGGAATAGTATTGCGAAAGTGCAAAACAAAAGAAAAAAATTAATATTAAAAATATTTCTTTGTTTTTTTAAAATAAAAAACTTGTAAAGAATATTTTCACCAAATTTTTTATAGATAAATCAAAAAACTTCCATTCAAAATTTATATCATCCCAGCTCCAGCCCTTCATTGTTTTTTCTTGCATACTTTTTGACTCCAGCCTCACACATAGCACATTGTTTTCTTCGTTCCTCAGAAAAACAAAGAGCTATTCCAGCCGCACAGCAAAAAGACATTGCTATTAAGATAAGTTTTTTTACCCAGAAGATATGCCAGAAAAAACAACCCAAAGCTACTTAAACATAATAGAGTATTATATAACCAGCCTAAGGTTCCGCTATCGCTCCAGGGTCAAGCCCCTGTTTATATAATTCTATTATGTTAAGTAGCCGCACGGCCAACGCACAAAACCCTGCTACATAAAGAGTAGGCAACAATTCCCAACCACCCTTTTAGCGGTTCAGCCTATAAGTAAAGGATAAAATTTCATCCCATTCAAGTTTGGAAAGTTAATCTCATAAGCATGAATAAAAGATTAAGAGAAATTATGTATCAATATTATGGAAGTAAACGAATGAGTCTATTCAATTTAAAAATCTGGATTAAGTAGAAAACTGATGTTTTTGTATTGATGATTTTTGGAATTTTAAAATCTTAAAGAATAACCCGTAGTGCATTTGGAAAAAAATAAAAAGGGCTATTCATTTTGACAAAAAGTCGTATATTTAACTGACTACCAATCGATTAAATATAAATGAATAACCTTAAGCAAAGTTACGAAGTAATTTTAACAGTTTTAAGAAAATTTGAAGTTCAAGATAATTTTTTAAATCAAATTAGGAGGCCAAAGCTATCTGATATTGAGCTTATTGTGTTGGTTTTAACAGCTAAATATTTGAGTATAGATTCTGAACATCAATTATTTAGAATGTTGCCAGATGATATTTTTACAAAAATTGAGAGGTCTGTTTTTAACAGAAGAAAAAGAAATTTATTTGGAATAATTGATAGGATAAGAAATAGCATTGCCAATGAACTTGTTCCTTTTGAAAATTATATGATTGTAGATTCGATGCCATTGGAAGTTTGCAAACTGAGTAGGGCTACCAGATCTAAGATTTGTACGGAAAATTACGAATCGGCACCGGATAAAGGTTATTGTGCTTCTCAAAAAATGCATTTTTATGGATATAAATTACATGCCGTTTCTACACTTAAGGGAGTCTTTAAAAGTTTCGAAATTACTAAAGCCTCAGTGCATGATATACATTATTTGAAAAACATAAAACAAGAGTTTGAAAATTGTACAATAATAGGTGATAAAGGATACTTAAGTGCTGATTATCAAATGGATTTGTTTGAAATAAGAAATATTACACTGTAGGTGCCAATGAGGCAAAACCAAGAAAATTATAAGCCCCAAAGTTATATTTTTAAAAAATCAAGGAAGAGAATTGAAACCCTTTTATCGCAACTTTGTGACCAATTCATGATAAGAAGAAATTACGCAAAAACATTCCAAGGTTTCAAAACAAGACTGTTGACGAAGTTAACATCTTTAATCGTTATTCAATTTATAAACCACTTAAATGGAAGAAATATTAATAATATCAAAATCTCTTTTTCTTAAATGCACTACAGGTTAAAGAATAGTATATTTATAATTTGGCTGGACAATTGGAAAAATTATTTGAGTCTTGTTTGTGTAAATTTAACTTAGCTTTTACATCTGCTTTTCTATAAACAAAAAACGCTTCATAATTCATTGATTATAAAGCGTTTATATTGTTAACTTGTAGCCCCAGAGGGAATCGAACCCCCACCAGAGGTACCGGAAACCGCCGTTCTATCCATTAAACTATGGAGCCTTCGAAATTTTTCGAATTGCAAATTTAATTTTTTTTCTCCCGCTTTTTAAACCTTTCCAAAAAAATACTATCCAAAGACCAAAATTAATTCTTAAAACAATTTTCAATTAAACCCAGTAAAGTCATGAAAACTAATTTAAAAACACTTTTCGTTATCGCTATTTTTTGTTTGTTAGGAACAATCACTTTCGCTCAACATCCACATGCCAGAAGGCTGGCAAAAGATAAACGTGAAGACCGCAGAGACCATCGGGAAGACGTGAGAGATCGGAAAGAAGACAAGATGGATCGCATGGAAGACAAACGTGACCGTGCTGAAGACAGACGTGACAAGGCTGAGGATATCAGAGATAAACGCGAAGATGCCTGGGATGCAAAACACAACGGTGGCCGCAAAGATAAACTCGAAGACATCAGAGATGCCAAAGAAGATGTGAGAGATGCGAGAGAGGATAAGAAAGACCACAAAGAAGATATCAGAGATAAAAAAGAAGATCGCAGAGACCGCAAGGAAGATATAAAGGATAGAAAAGAGGACAAAAAAGACCGCAGAAAAGGTACTTACTGAAAATCCATTAAAATCATAAAAATGTCAGATTGAGTCTCTCAGTCTGGCATTTTTTTATGCGTTAAAAATTGTTTTTAACTCGCTGGCATCCTGAGGTTTCATTCTTCCTGCCAATACCAATCTGAGCTGCCTGCGTTGGAGGGCATGATCAAATAGCTCTTTTTCTTTTTCTGTTTCAGGAATGGCCTCGGCAATTTCTATAGGTCTGCCACTTTGGTCCACTGCCACGAATGTCAAAAAAGCCTGGTTGGTTTTGGTTTTGGTGCCGGCCGGAATATTTTCAGAATAGACCTCCACAATCACCTCCATTGAAGTATTAAAAGCTCGTGTGATTTTTGCTTCAAGAGTTACCACGTGGCCCAATGGAATAGGGTTTACAAAGGAGACATTGTCCACCGAGGCCGTAACCACAATTCTGTTAGAATGTTTTTGAGCCGCAATGGCGGCAGCTACGTCCATCATTCGCATCAGGTTTCCACCATATAGATTCCCAAGGGTGTTGGTGTCATTGGGCATCACCATTTCAGTCATAATGGTTGTCGATTCTTTTACAAATTTTGCAGCTGGCATCTTTTTATTTTTTGTACAAAGGTAGAAAAAGCCGATAGCATTGATCCAATTTTTCAAAAAATACTAATGATAGTTTTGGGATATTTAAATTTAAATAATTTACTTTGTAAAAAAAAGTACTTTTGATGAAAAAAATCTTTTCGCTTTCTTCACAGACTATATCAGTGTTGATTCTGATTGTATTGTGTTTAATCATGTGGATTTTCAGGATCAAACTTACCGGAGAAACAAAAGGCTTTTTTCTTGCCTGGAATCTGTTTTTGGCTTTTTTGCCTCTTGGATTTATTTTGCTAGCCCGAAAAATCTTCCGCATTTTTGGTTTCAAAGATATCATTACAAAATCAGTCGTTTACTTTTTTATGCTTTTATGGCTTCTGTTTTTTCCTAACTCACCCTATATCATCACCGACCTCATCCATCTTAATCACCTTCCTGAAGATTTACTTTGGTTTGACGCCCTGGGTATATATCTTACCGCCACAACGGGTTTGGTCGTTGGTTTATATTCTGTTGATATTTTCAGAGTACTTACAAAAAATCTTTTTGGAAAGATTATATCTGTTTTTTTGACTCTTTTCTCACTCATTTTGAGTGCCTTTGGGGTATATTTGGGAAGATATATCCGCTTAAATAGTTGGGATTTATTTACTAATCCTTTGGCTCTGTTAAGAATTGTTTCAGGGCAACTTTTTGAACCATTGGCCATCAAAATGACCATAGTGTTTGGTTTGGTTTTAATTGGAGTGTATTTTTCTTTCAACCAATTTTTGAATAACTATGCAAATCCTGAAAATGATCCGGAGTTTTAAATTTGCTTTTCAAGGTTTGAAAAAGCTTTTTCTGAATGAAAACAATGCAAAATTTCATTTTTTGGCGGCTATTTTGGTAATTATTGCAGGGCTGTTTTTCAAAGTTTCTGCTAATGAGTGGATTTTCCTTATTTTTGCAATTGGATTGGTTTTTGGTTCGGAAGCTTTTAACACTGCCGTCGAAAAACTTTGTGATAAAATTTCGCCCCAAAAAGATCCGGTAATCGGACAAATTAAGGATTTATCAGCCGCCGGAGTTTTAATTTTCGCAATAGCAGCAGTCATAATTGGTTTGATTATCTTTTTACCCAAAATTTTAGAAAGCTTATGAACGAGCATCTTGACAACCTTCGTGAAATCCGTAGTCTTATGGAAAGGTCCTCAAAATTCCTTTCACTAAGCGGACTTTCGGGAGTTTTTGCCGGCATCGTGGCATTGTTAGGTGCCGCCAGAGTTTATTTAAAAAAGGTTGAGCTCACTTCAAGTTACAATGTTACAGGTATATTTTCTGCAAAAAATATGGCTGAGCCTGGTGAATTTAAAACTTTTTTAATACAAACCGCCATAATTACCTTTCTAGCTGCCCTGTTTTTCGGGATTTATTTTACAGTTAGAAAAGCTTCAAAAAATGGCGATAAACTCTGGAATCCTTTGTCAAAAAAATTGGTCATAAGTTTAACAATTCCACTCTTAGCAGGTGCTGTTTTTGCAATTGTACTCATTCAGCAGCTCAATTATTCCCTGGCAGCATCATCCACTTTGGTATTTTATGGTTTAGCTTTGTTGGGTGCTTCGCACTTTACGGTTAGAGATGTTTATTTTCTGGGTTTATTCGAGGTTATTTTAGGCATCTTATCCATTGTTTTTGTGGGATATTCTTTACTTTTCTGGGCATTGGGTTTCGGTGTTTTGCATATCGTTTATGGTTTGTTGATGTACCTAAAATATGATAAATGATACTGGAGCGATTTAATAAAACCTTTGAGAGTAAAGCCCGCCTGGGCATTATGTCGGTGCTGATGGTTAACGAATCGGTTAACTTTAACACGCTCAAGGACTTGCTACAGTTGACCGATGGCAATCTGGCAACTCATCTTAAATCCCTGGAAGATGCCGGATATATTTCGGTTACCAAAGAATTTATCGGGCGAAAACCCAACACACTTTATACAGCTACAGCTGATGGTAAAAAAGCTTTTGTTGATCATCTCAATGTTTTGGAACAACTCATAAAAGGCTCCTGAGATTTAATTTCTATTTTACAGAAATACAAAAATTAGAATTCGTAAATTTGCCACACAATATTGATTCTATTTCATGTCAGATCGTTACATGCAGCGGGGCGTTTCGGCCTCAAAAGAAGATGTTCACAAGGCCATAGAAAAGCTGGATAAGGGATTATATCCCAGGGCTTTCTGTAAGATTTCTCCTGATATTCTGGGAGGAGATGATACCTTTTGTAACATCATGCATGCCGATGGTGCAGGTACCAAAACTTCACTGGCCTATTTATATTGGAAAGAAACCGGTGATATTTCGGTGTGGAAAGGGATTGCTCAGGATAGTATTATTATGAATACCGACGACCTGCTATGTGTGGGTGCTACCGGACCTATTTTGATGTCTTCGTCGATTGACCGCAACAAAAACAAGATTCCGGGTGAGGTGATTGCCGAAATCATCAATGGCAGTGAGGATGTGTTGCAAATGCTCCGTAAAAATGGTGTTGAAATCTACAGCACAGGCGGCGAAACCGCCGATGTGGGTGATTTGGTAAAAACTATTACTGTAAATACCACCGTGATTGCCCGCATGAAACGTGCTGATGTGATTGATAACGCCAATATAAAACCCGGTAATGTGATTGTGGGACTGGCTTCCTTCGGAAAAGCAAACTACGAAACCGAGTACAATGGAGGCATGGGTAGCAACGGGCTTACTTCGGCCCGGCACGATGTTTTGGATAATATTTATGCCGAAAAATACCCCGAAAGCTTTGATCAGGATATTCATAGTTCGCTGGTTTACAGTGGTTCCAAACTTTTGACCGACAAAGTCAAAATTGAAGATGACCTCATGGTCAATGTTGGCAAACTCATATTGTCGCCTACACGTACCTACGCACCGGTGGTTAAGGCTCTTTTGGAAAAGCTAAAAGGCAAAATCGACGGCATGGTACATTGTAGCGGAGGTGCCCAAACCAAAGTGCTGCATTTTGTTGAAAATATACACGTTATAAAAGATAATTTATTTCCGATTCCGCCACTTTTCAAATTGATACATGAGCAATCGGGTACTTCCTGGGCCGAAATGTACAAGGTATTCAACATGGGCCACCGACTGGAAGTGTATCTTTCTCCCGAAGATGCCCAAACGGTAATCGAAATCTCGGAAAGCTTCGGTATTCCGGCTCAGATTGTGGGTAGGGTAGAGGCCTCAGATTCCAAAAAACTCACGATAGCGAGTGAATTTGGGGTTTTTGAGTATTAAAAAGTTTTAGAGTTGCATTTTTTTATTGCAAAATATTTCTGCAAAAATTTTATTGCAAAAAGTATTTCGTTTTCTGCATGACACTAAAGCACAGTAAATCCTGAATTTCTGGCTAATTTTAAACTTTCAACCTTAAATGATGAAAGTTTTAAGACTTGTATTCCTGCTATTTTTAATAAGTAATAAAATCTTTGCACAAAATACAGCCAAACCCTGGGCATATTGGTGGTGGCCGGGAAGTGCAGTCAATAAGCCTGACCTTAGGGCCAACTTACAGAAATATGCAGAGGCAGGTTTTGGTGGTCTTCATATCATACCGATTTATGGGGTTAAGGGAGAAGAAGAAAATTTTATCAATTTCCTGAGTCCAAAATGGCTTGAAATGGTAGAATTTACGGTAAAAGAAGCCGAAAAACTGGGTTTGGGTATCGATATGACGCTGGGTACGGGCTGGCCGTTTGGCGGGCCTGATGTAAAACCGGAAAATGCTGCCAAAACATTCGAAATAACTAAGGATTCAGATGGACAAAATATTCTAAAATCAAAAAACACCCAACAAAAAGTAAAACGTGCTGCTCCTGGGGGAGAAGGATTGGTGCTGGATCATTTTGAAAAAGAAAATGTGCAGCATTATTTGGCAAAATTTGACAGTGTTTTTTCGAAAAATAATATGGGGATCAGAGCATTTTATAATGACTCTTATGAGGTTTATGGAGCCGACTGGACAGAACATTTCTTCGAAAAATTTAAGAAAAAGAGAGGTTATAGCCTTGAACCATATCTCAGTATTTTTGAAAACAAAAAAGAATATTCTGAGGCCGAAAAACAGATTTATTCTGATTATCAACTTACCATTTCAGAACTTCTTTTAGAAGAATTCACATATCCTTTCAATGATTTTGCAAAAAAACATGGAAAAATCACACGAAATGAGTCTCACGGCTCACCCGGAAATGTGCTGGACTTGTACGCTGTAAATAAAATCCCTGAAACGGAGTTTTTTGGTTCAAAGCTTTATGATATTCCCCTTTATCGTCAGGATTCTAATTATAAGGAATCTCAGTTTGGAAGACCCAATAAATGGGTACTTAAGTTGGCTTCTTCACCGGCAAATGTCTATGGAAAAAAACTGGTCAGTTCCGAGACTGCCACCTGGTTGGGTAATCATTTCAAAGTGAGCCTTTCGCAGATAAAACCCATCATTGATGAGTCATTTTTGGGAGGTGTCAACCATATTTTTTACCATGGTGCACCCTATACTCCTATGGCAGAACCCTGGCCGGGTTGGCTTTTTTATGCCTCTACCAACTTTAATTTCAATTCGCATTTCTGGAATGAGTTGCCACTACTCAATAAGTACATCGAAAATTGCCAGAATATTTTGCAAAATAGCACTCCCGACAATGAGATTTTGGTTTACTTCCCTGTTCAGGATATTTGGCATCAACCCAAAAAGGGGGTTTATACGATGGATGTGCATAATATTGAGAAAAACGGCATTTTTAATGAAAAATACCGAAGTCTTTTGTCTCAATTAGAAACATCGGGATACGCTATTGACTTTGTTTCCGATAAGCAGCTGTTGGCTTTATCGGAGGAGAAAATTGGTGAGAATGGGTATAAGGTCATTATAATTCCTGAAATAGAATACTTACCCTTGGAAACGCTTTTGTCTTTAAAAAATCTTCAAAAAAGAGGGCTCAAAGTTTTATTTGAGAAAAACTTGCCCCTTAAAACTACCGGCTTCCTTAATTTCGAGGAAAATCAAAATAAGTTTTCAATTGAAAAAGCATCTTTGGTTGGCTTGAAAACAGAAAATATCATCAAATCCTTGAATAAACTAAATCTAAAAAAGGAAATTATGCCTCAGCTGGGTCTTGAATATTTACGAAAAAATCTTCCATCTGGAACTATCTATTTTATTGAAAATCAGGGAAATAAGTTTTCGGAAGGTGATATTATTTTTGATACTAAATATAAAAATGCTCTCATTCTTAATCCGGCGAAAGGAAAAGGTGGAAATTTCGAAAAGCTTAAGTTTTCTAATAAAAAAATAAGCTTAAAGTTGTTGCCAGGACAAAGTTGCTTTATTCTGCTTACCAATGAAGTTAGGCCAGCAGTTCCTAATTATGAGCTGAATAATTTTAAAAATAAAATACAACTTACTCAAAACTGGCAATTTAAATTTTCAGAGGGCTGGCCTTTAATTTCCCGTGAATTCAAAATAGACTCCCTCAAATCCTGGACACAGATTCCGGATTCCATGGCACAATATTTTGATGGATACGGAGAATATTCCAATAATTTTTCTGTCCCGACAAAGAATATTGGTCAAAAGGCCAAGATTGAGCTGGGTGATGTGCGTGAAACTGCCGAAGTCTGGATCAATGGCCAAAGGCTCGGTACAGCTTGGTGTCTTCCTTTTGAGATAGATATACCGGAAGGTATTTTGAAAGAAGAAAATGAAATCAAAATCAAAGTCAGAAACCTTTCAGCAAACCATATCAGATACATGGATCAACAAAAAGTACCATGGAAGAAATTCTATGATATTAATATGGTAGATATCGAATATAAGCCTTTCGATGCTTCGGGTTGGCGGGCTGTTCCCTCTGGATTACTTGGCCCAATTACGATTAGATATTAAACTAAAAAGCCCCGAATCGGGGCTTTTTAAGAATATTATTTCTGAAAGATTACAAACCTAAACCGGCATAAAGTTTCACTTCATCCACACTTATCACCTGGTCGCACATAATCACCAAACGCTCAACCACGTTCCGTAATTCACGTACATTTCCGGTCCAAGGGAGGTTTTTCATGTATTCCATTGCCTCGGGAGAGAAAGATTTCATTTGATCACCGTATTCGTCTGCCACGTCACTCAGGAACTTGTCGGCAAGCAAAGGAATATCGTCTTTTCTTTCGGCCAAAGGTGGCACATATATCGGAATTACATTAAGACGATGGTATAAGTCCTCCCGGAAGTTACCCTCCGCAATTTCCTTTTTCAAGTCCTTATTGGTGGCAGCGATAATCCTTACGTTTATTTTTATTTCCTTTTCGCCCCCAACGCGAGTAATCTTGCTTTCCTGCAAAGCCCTAAGCACTTTGGCCTGTGCTGACAGACTCATGTCACCAATTTCATCGAGGAAAAGTGTACCATTGTCGGCTTGTTCAAACTTACCGATACGCTGTTTAATAGCGGAAGTAAAAGCTCCTTTTTCGTGTCCAAAAAGTTCGCTTTCAATGAGTTCAGACGGTATGGCTGCACAGTTTACCTCAACCAATGGTTTCTTAAGACGATTGCTCTTTTCGTGTATTTGCTTGGCTACCATCTCTTTACCTGACCCGTTGGGGCCTGTAACCAGGATACGGGCTTCCGTAGGTGCTACTCTGTCAATCGTTTCTTTTACTTTCGTGATTTGTGGCGACTCACCCACAATCTCATTGAGTTTATAAACCCGCTTTTTAAGGGTTTTTATTACTTCAATATCATTTGATTTCTCAATGGCATTTCTAACGGTTACCAACAAACGGTTCAAATCAGGTGGCTTGGTGATAAAATCAAACGCTCCTCTTTTAGTTGCTTCTACGGCGTTCTCAACATTTCCAAAAGCCGAAACCATAACAAATTGGGTAATAACCCCCTCTTCTTTCGCTTTAAGAAGCACATCCAGGCCATCCATTTTTGGCATTTTGATATCACAAAGTGCAACATCATAGAGGCTGTTCATCACCATGTCAAGGCCTTCTTGTCCGTCTTTGGCTTCATCTACGTCATAGCCTTCATACTCCAGGATATCTCTCAACGCGTCCCGGATGGTTTTTTCATCATCAATTACTAATATTTTGGCCATTCTTAAGTTGTAGAAAAGATCCTTTCCTATAGTTTGTTTTAAATATGTTGCAATTTACCATAAAAGTTTCAAATAGGTAAAAAAAAAACACATTTCGCTTGTCAGACTTTTTAGCACGCCCATTTTTTTATTGGATGGTATATTTATGTATTTGAAAGTGTGATATTTATGCTGGCTTTTTGTTAAAATTATTAACATTATTGAAACATTGAATCATGGCTGTTTTTCAAAAATTTTATATTCAATTTCATGAATTATGAAAAATCACTACCGTTAAATCATATTTTTTATCTTTTTGGCATGGTAATTGACATTCCAATATTTGTAGGATTATTAGTTAAGACTTTCCAAAATTTGAACACTTCTCCAGGGTAGGGGTACCTATATTTTTAGAAAAATCTTAATTATTTTTTAAAATTTTAAAGTACTTAAATACAGGTACTTATGTCTGTTTTATCTTCGTTTTTATACTTTTAGTTCCTGTCTGATCACTCAAACGGTACGGTTTTTGTGTATTTCAAAGCAATACGTTATTGAGTGTATTTATAAAAATTAAGACAGTGAAAATTTCAAAGCTATTAATATTGGCAATGGTCGCTTTTTCTACATTGAATTATTCATGTAAGAAAAAAGACGCCACCCCGGTCAGCAACACAAAGTGTCCCTTGATGTCGGTGGATGGGCCAAAAGGAAATATTAGAAATTATGAGTGGTTGGGAACAAAATTGATCAGAGTATTTAGTCGTGATTCTATTCCAACTATCGTGATTTTCAGATATAACAATAAAAACCTGGCCGAGTCGATGGAAATTACTACTGAAAACTCATCTGAAAAATATTTGGTGAAGTTTGAATATGGAGCAAACAACATTATTACTAAAAGCAATGTGTCAATCAATGGTTTCAAATTTATGACCAACGAATTCTCATATAATGAAAATAATCGTTTGGCTGCAGTAGTGACCACAGTTGAGATGTTTGGTAAAAAGGTTTCGGGTAAAACAAGATTGGAATATGTAAACAATAATGTATCAAAAGTATTCTCTGCCATTGATAATGATGGAGAGCAGCTTGCTTTTGTTGGAGAAAAATTTGATAACAAGAAACAATTCCTTCCTGATGTTTACAAAACTGCCGCTTTAGGCTTTGTAGGTATAGCCAATAACTTCTTTTCATATTTCGGAGAAAATAACATGATCGCCGGAAAGGTTTATGACGAAAAAGGTAAAATAAGCGAGCAAATAAATATTGCTTATCTGTATGATAACAATGGGTTGCCAACCCAATCGGAGACAGTGTCAACGAAAAATGGCAAAAAAGCGACCGAAACACTAAGTTATGTGTTTGGCTGCAAATAATAGCCTTGGCTTAAGTGCAATTAACTAATAATCCTAGTGGTATCAAGAAATCCCCGACTTTCGGGGATTTTCTTTTTTTACCGGCTTTTGAAAGTAAATATCATCGCCATAATTTCGTTTTTATCAAAATGTCATTTTTGATGCTCTGGGCATGGTTTTTGTTTTTTGACTTCATTGTATTAGAATTGATATTTTAAAATAATTAGCCTTAAGTCGTTATACCAACAAAAAAATACGAAATGGATTTTGTTAATGACATCAAAAATTCTGTATCCTCAGCAACCATCGAAAACTTTTCTCAGTTTTTCGGTGAGAAATCTTCTGATGTAAATTCTGGTTTGCAGCTCAGTTTGAAAGCATTTATGGCTGGTTTGCTCAAATTCTCGGCAACGGACCAGGATGTAAAAGGCATACTTGGAATTCTGAATGATGGTGGACATACCGGTGAAATTTTCAAAAATCTTGAGAATTTCTCGACCAACAATGAAAAAACGCAGCTCCTCATTACAATAGGCAATAATATAGTAAATCATTTTTTGAAAAATTCCTCCAATGATGTGGTGGAAAAAATTTCAAAGATCGCTGAGGTCAGGAAAACGAGTGCATCATCTCTTTTGAGCCTGGCTGCACCTTTAGTTTTGGGATATATAGGCAAGAGGGTTAAGGAAAATAATCTGGATGTTTCAGGTTTGAAAAATTGGTTTTCCGATATTTCTGATTCAGTTTTTCAGTCGCTTCCTCCGGCTATAAGTAATATTTTCCCTGTAAAAAAGGAAGTTAAAAAATCAAACTATACTGCACCCGTTGTTCCGGAAAAGATTACTCCTGTAAAAGAAAAAATAAAGGTAGAAAAGCCCAAATCCCAAAAATCATCAGTCAACTGGGGAATTATAATTCCATGGTTGATTCTGGGCGTGGTCGGAATTTTTGCTTTAGGATACTGGTTTAAAAACAAAATCAAAGAAAAGGAAAATATAGGTTTAACACCTGTATTCAAAGAAAAAGAAGTAGAATTAAGGCCTGAAGACTTTTTGCCCGATTCTACTGTTGCCAACTTGCCTCCTGAAGTTAATAAAGTGGATCCCGTAGAAAAAACGGCTTCCATGCCGGCATCTGAGAATCAAACGGAAGTAGCAAAATCAGAAAATACAGTGGTAGCACAGCCCAAGCCCCTGTCCACAAAGGCGGACGCGACACTTAAATCAGAAAGCAAAAATTCCGGGTCAAATCTTAATCAATCGACTAAAAAAACGGAATTAAAATCGACTGAAACCATGAAGTCGGAATCCGAAACCACTAAGCCTCAGGCTTTTTCAGTACCCTCAGGCTACAATAGCCCGGTTGCAAGTACTTTTAAAAGTGGCAGTGCTGAAGTTTCAGACTTTTCGGATGTGAAAAAGATAGCCTCTCAATTGGCCAATTCCGGAAAAACGGTTCAGATTACCATGTTGTCAGGCACAAATGCTACCTTAAGTGAAGACCGTGCTTATGCTTTTCGTGAGGCTCTTATTGAGAGAGGTGTAGATGAGAGCCAAATCATAATGAAAGGTAAAAATAAAGGTTCCAACGCCACCGGTATTGCTTTTAAAATCGTGAATTGACGGGTTTATTTTTTACATTTGTATTTTTTAATAAATCGAATGCCGGAAAAATTAAATCTTGAAACCCTTCTCGTAAGCGGTATATCCCCTGAGGTTCATTCAGAACCAGTAGTTTCACCAATCATCCTAAGTACAACCTTTGAAAGAGGTTCTGACGGAAATTTTGTACCGGGAGGAGATATTTATTCCCGTTCTTCCAACCCCAATCGGAGGCAGCTTGAAAAGAAACTGGCATTACTTGAAAATGGCTTGAAAGCTCTGGCATTTTCCTCCGGTCAGGCGGCAACATATGCTGTTTTTCAGGCTCTTCCGGCAGGTTCGCATGTGATTATTCCTGATGACATCTATTACGGCACTCGCTCTGCTTTAAAACTATTGGGCAACAATACGGGTATTACTTTATCTGAAATAAATATGGCAGACATTGAGGAAGTTGATTCTTCGATTTTGCCGGAAACAAGGTTGATTTGGGTAGAAACTCCTTCAAATCCAAAACTTAAAATTACTGACATTGATGCAATACTGAAACTTTCAAAGAAACATAAGAATATTTTAGTAGCCTGTGACAACACCTGGGCAACTCCTTATTTTTCCAAACCTCTTGATTTAGGATGTGACCTTGTGATGCATTCCACCACCAAATATTTCGGTGGGCATTCTGATGTTGTGGGAGGTGCTTTGATGTGGAAAGAGGAAAAGGATGAAACTTTTTTCGCAAAAATTAAAGAATATCAGATTACCGGCGGGGCGGTTCCTTCGCCTTTTGACTGTTGGTTGCTCAATCGCAGTTTGGCTACTTTTCATCTCAGAATGCCCCGTCATGCCGAAAATGCCATGGGGTTGGCAGGTTATTTGGAAAGTCACCCCAAAATTTTGCAGGTATTTTATCCCGGACTCAAATCAAATGAGGGACATAAAATTGCACAGAAACAAATGGTTAACGGTTTTGGAGGCATGCTTTCAGTGCTAATTGAAGGTGATGAAGAAAACTGTAAAGCTGTGGCAGCCAGATTAAAAGTATTCAAAAATGCCACCAGTCTGGGCGGAGTTGAAAGCCTGGTAGATCATCGGAGAACTTACGAAGGTAAAGATTCCACGCTTCCTGCCAATTTGTTGAGAGTTTCTGTAGGAATAGAAAATTTGCAAGATTTAATTGCAGATTTTAAGCAGGCACTTGGATGATTTGTAACCAAAAATATTTAATTTTGTCATCCTGATTTTGTCAGGTACCTAATTTTGATATTCAAAGAAATATTTATTTTCAATAAGTTTCGTTAAAAGAGCCATCGAGCTCTTTTTTTAATATAATTTTTTAAAAATGAAAAAAATACTCATTCTGATTTTTGTTCCTTTTTTGTCTTTTTCTCAGGAATTAAAAACAAAATTCAACTGGCATAACCTTGACCTGAAAGAAGATGGAGTAAGAGGGATGAGTACCGAAAAAGCCTACCGCGAATTGCTAAAAGATAAGAAGTCCAATACAGTCATAGTGGGTGTTATTGATTCTGGAATCGATATTGAGCACGAGGACCTCAAAAGTAATATCTGGATTAATAAGGGCGAAATTGCAGGAAATGGAATCGATGATGACAAAAATGGTTTTATTGACGACATCAACGGTTGGGATTTTATTGGAGCAAAAGATGGTCGGGATATTAACCAGGAGCAGCTGGAAAGCGTAAGGATTCTTAAAAATCTGGAAGGTAAATTCGGAGGAAATCCTAAAAAGAAGCTTGTCAAAAAAAATAAAGCAGAATTCCAGCTTTTGCAGACGCTTAAAAAGAATATTGAAGAAGAAAGAAATGAAGCACAGCAGTACCTTCCCTTGTATCAGGGAATGCTCGACAGGGTGACAAAAGCCGAGGAAGTGCTCAAAAAAGTGGTTGGAAAAGAGGAGTTAACCAAGGAAGATGTAGTGAAAATCAATGAAGCCGATGTGGATCGTTCGGTCAGATCAGCTAAGCAAGCCTGGCTAAACATGATCGCCATGGGTGCCACAAAAGCCGACCTTGTTGATGGCGTAAATCATTTTAAAGAGCAGCTGGAGTTTAATCTTAATCCCGGTTTTAATCCGAGAGAAATAATAGGAGACAATTTAAGCGAACTGGGCTATGGGTCTTATGGGAATAATGAAGTTATGGGTCCAGATGCCATGCATGGTACCCATGTGGCGGGAATTATCGGTGCAAACCGCAAAAACGAAAAAGGAGTTAAAGGGGTGGCAGATAATGTCAAAATAATGGTAATAAGGTGTGTACCAAATGGTGACGAACGTGATAAAGATGTAGCAAATGCCATCAAATATGCCGTAGATAATGGAGCTCAAGTGATTAATATGAGCTTTGGAAAAGCTTATTCGCCCGAAAAAAAATGGGTTGATGAAGCCGTTAAATATGCTGAGTCGAAAGGGGTTTTGTTGGTTTCTGCCGCCGGAAATGAAAACGAAAATGTGGATTTGGTTAAGCATTACCCTGATAGAGAGCTACTCAATGGAAGCGAAATCAAAAACTGGATAGTGGTGGGGGCCTCCAACTTTGTAGAAGGAGAGGAGTTACCTGCTGATTTCAGTAACTATGGAAAAAAAGGCGTAGACGTTTTTGCTCCGGGTGTGGCAATATTCTCCACTGTTCCAGGTTCCAGATATGAAGAAAAACAGGGTACGAGCATGGCCTCACCCACAGTGGCTGGTGTTGCAGCTTTGTTAAAGTCGTATTTTCCGACTCTTAATGCTGCCCAAATCAAACAAATAATCCTGAACTCGGCTGAGAAAATAGATGATTTAAAAGTTAATATTCCTGGCGGGAAAGAGAAAGCAGAATTTACAGATCTTTGTAATACAGGCGGAATAGTGAATGCCTACAACGCTGTAAAGATGGCAATAGAAATCACCGGAAAACAGTAATTAGCCTTTTGCTTCAATCCAATAATAATTTTGGGTATTTTTGCATTTGAAAAATATTTTCGAATGAATATAATACTTTTTGATGATCCGGTTTTCAGGGAAAAACTTAAGCCATTGACATTGACCAGGCCGGTAGGAAATCTAAGGGTAGGTATCCATACAATCAATAAAAAATGGGAAGCTTATCTGCCTGATTCTAAGGTTTCATATCTAACCGAAACCTATCTTGATCATAAGTATGTTTCTGACTATCAGTCTAAAAATACTTATGTTAACGCATCTTTTCTTCCAGATTCCAATTTAATTAATGCCATTATAAATCTCTCTGAAAATGAAGCTTTGTATTTTCAGGAATCATTAATTGCATTTAAATCTACAGAAGAGCTATCGTATGGATTTGATTTTATCCCTGAAAAAAAAATTGATTATTCCGGCAATATTGATGTCCTCGATAGCTTACCATCCCTATTTCTTAACAATGCTCATCAAATTAAGCTTGATTTTGAAAAGTTAGTGAAAGGTCGACAGTCAGCCCCAATCAATGATTCTTTTACTGCGGTCTATAATTCAGAAAATATTTTTTTAGAGGAAGGGGTTTCTATCAAAGCTGCAATTTTAAACGCTGAAAACGGTCCAATTTATATTGGGAAAAATAGTATCATTCAGGAAGGTAGTCTCTTGATTGGTCCGGTTGCAATTGGTGAAAATTCAATGGTGGCGTTTGGAGCTAAAATTAGACCCAATACTACTTTGGGGCCTGTTTGCAGGGTAGGTGGAGAAGTTGGAAACAGTATTTTTCATGCCTATACCAACAAAGCCCATGATGGGTTTTTGGGGAACTCATATTTAGGAGAATGGTGTAATCTCGGTGCCAATACCAACAATTCGAACCTGAAAAATGATTACAAGTCCGTAAAGTTGTATGATTACAGTGTTGACGACCTTGTAGATTCAGGTGAAATATTTTGTGGGACTTTTATGGGCGATTACTCCAAAGCCGGTATTAGCACTATGTTTAATACAGGTACCGTTGTAGGAGTTTCAGTAAATGTATTTGGTGCTGGTTTTCAGGAAAAATTTATTGATTCGTTTTCCTGGGGAGGGAAAAATGAAGGTTATGTAAAATATCGTTTTGAAAAGGCTCTGGAGGTTATCAATGATACCATGTCGCGACGGGATTTACATCTTACCGAAGAAGACGAAAGGATTTTAAAACATATTTCCAAACATAATAAACTTTGACAAGATGAGGTTTTCCCAGATTCCAGGATTACGCGAAACCAAGGAGCAGCTCATCAATGCCGTCAAAACCAATCACGTAGCTCATGCTCTTTTATTTGACGGAGCTTCTGGAAGTGCGGCATTGCCTATGGCACTTGCTTTTTCGGCTTATGTAAACTGTGAAAATCCTACCGAAAATGATTCTTGTGGTACATGCCCTTCTTGTTTAAAAATTGACAAAATAGCTCATCCCGATTTTATATTTGCGTATCCTACCGCAGGTGGTAAAAAAGTGCTCTCTGAAAATTTCATCAAACAATGGCGGGACTTTGTGAAGGAGAATCCCTTTGCAGGTCTTTCTGATTGGTTAGAGTACATTGAAATAAAACAAGGCAATATTCCCGTTGAAGAGTCGAGACAGATAATTCAAAACCTCAGCTTGAAGTCCTATGAAGGAGGTTATAAAATAGTTTTAATCTGGATGGTGGAGGCCATGGGGCAGTCTGCCGCTAATGCACTTTTAAAGATATTGGAAGAGCCACCGGAGAAGACTTTGTTTTTGTTGGTGACCAACGATTCCAACAGACTTTTGACGACCATTATTTCCCGTACCCAACGGATAGCGGTCAGAAATTTGAGTGAATCAGAAATGGTAACATTCCTGACTGACTCCAATGGCCTCAATCATGAAAGAGCCGCTCAGATTGCATTTCTTTCAGAAGGAAATATCAACAGAGCTTTTGAGATATTAAACCAGAAAGATCAGAATGAAAAAGATTGGTTTGCCAACTGGATGCGATATTGCTATGCATTTGACCTTACAAAGTTGATTCCACTTGCCGATGAGTTTGACGCCCTTACCAAGGAAAGTCAGAGGAGCCTGCTGGATTATGGTTTGAAGATAATACGCGAAATCTATCTTGAATGTGTAGGTGCCAAAAATCTGATAAAGCTGGAAGGTGATGAGCTGACTTTTGTTCAGAAATTTTCCAGAGTTTTTAAATTTGAAAATCTTGATAAAATATCTGAGGCCATTTCAGAAGCTCAGATGTTGATAGAACGTAATGTAAGGGCAAAAATTATGTTTTTAGATTTGTCGCTTTCCATTTCCAGATTGATAAAATAAAAAACCTCCCGGATTCCTCCGGAAGGTTAAATATTCAAATTTCCTAAATTTCTTATTTTTTAGGTGCAGGTGTAGTGGTTGCAGGTGTAGCTGCTGGTTTTGTTTCATCAGGAGGAGTAACCCCCAGTTTTTTAAACACCAACGTAGTGATATTATCTGACTCAGGGGCAACCAAAATTACAGGCGTAGTGCCATATCCAGCATCTGAGTTTAAAACATAAGTGTACCCGTTGTCTTTTGCCACTGCATCAATTGCTGTTTGGATTTTTTCCATAACCGGGGCAATCAATTCCTGCTGTTTACGAGAAAGAGCGGCTTCAGCATTTTGTTGCAATTCCTGTAATTCATTTTGCTTGTTCTGAAGGGTCTTTTCTTTATCAGCTCTGATTACAGCAGACATGGTAGCCGCATTTTTTTGATAATCGTCCAATAGTTTCTGTGCATCAGCCAGTTTCTCTTGATAAAGCTTGTCGTATTGAGCTTTTTCAGTAGATAATTTTGTCTGAATCTCTTTCGAATCAGGCAGGTTCGTCAATATATATTCGATATTGGTATATCCTAATTTAAAAGTTTGGGCATTGATACTTAAACTTCCTAACAAAGCTAAAGCAATTACAAACAGTTTGATTTTCATTTTTGTATTATTAAAAAAATTAATTGGTTTACTTTTTCAAATTCAACCCCATATCTTCGATAATAAAATCGGTATAATCATGACGAGGGTCGGCGTAAAACATGGTCAAATCTGACGCTTTGTCAAAGATAAAACTAAGTTTATACTTTTTTGCAATTTTTTCTGATGATTTGTAAATATCCTCTAAAATCGGCTTTAATATTTCTTTTTTCTTTTGAAACAATTGGCCGTTGACTCCAAATACGCTGTTATTTAGTATTTTAAGTTCATCTTCTTTTTTGTCAATAGCCTCTAGTCTTTCTTTTTTCATATCAGGGGTAAGCAATATTTCTTCCTGCTGATATTTTTGTTTCATCTTCTCAAGTTCTTCATTTTTAGTCTGAACCTCTTTGGTCCACTTATCAGTAATCTGATTGAGACTTTCTGTTGCTTTTTTGTATTCAGGCATTTTATTCATGATATATTCTGTATCGATATACCCAAATTTCTGAGCCTGAGAACTTAAGCTGAACAAAACCAAAAATATAAAAATTACCTTTATTTTCATTTTTGTTTTCTTTCGAAATTTCTGTTTTTTATTTAATGGCTTTTCTATAGACGAAACAAACTTCAAAAAGTTGTCATAGATTTCATTATTTAACAAGCAATTAACAATTCGTCCTATCTGATTTGTTGCCCTATACTAAACGTAAAACTTTTTCTTCCTTTGTTAGGTAATCCCGGAATTGGGTCAAAACCATAGCCATAGTCAATACCCAACAAACCAAACGCTGCCATGAATATTCTTGCACCTATACCAGCCGATCTACGCAATTTAAACGGATTAAAGTCTTTGTAGCTACCCCAGCTATTACCGGCTTCAGCAAAAGCCAGAGCAAATATAGTCGCCTGAGGGTTGAGAGAAACAGGATATCTTACCTCAAGAGCATATTTGCTGTAAATAATACCACCGGTCCTTGAATAAACATTGGCTGTCTGGGTCTTAAGTTTTTCTTCGTAGGTAGGTTCATAAACAATGCCTTCGTCATATCCTCTCATACCTATCAGTTCAACACCGATGCTGTTAGAGTTCTGGAGTCCCATACCGGCACCACCCAGTACATACCTTCCAAAAGGACTGTAGCCTTTAGATTGATTATATTTTCCGAGGAAGCCCATATTGCCTTTGGCATGAAGGATAAATTTTCCTACCAATGGGGCATACCAGTCAGCATCAAACATCCATTTATGACCTTCTATCCATAATTTAGAGCCGGTTTGTTGCCCAAACAATGAATATGGAGGGTTAAACGTAGCATTTAAGGATATATTAGAGCCATTTCTAGTAAATTGCGGATTGTCAAGATTGTATCTGGAAATATTCAAACCAAGCGTAATATCATGTGCCTGACCGTTTTGAAAATTACTCAATAAGATACTTTTTGAAACGTCATAATATTGATAAGAAAGAGCTGAACTAAGGTTGAAATTACGGTCTGGCCAGTTTAACCTTTTACCATAGGTGATGGATCCACCGGTATTTCTGAAAAATCCCTGGTAAAGTGCAGAATTATACATACTTCCATAATAGTTCCCATATGCGGAGCTGGAGTAATACCTGTTCATCCTCTCAGCAATTTTGCTGTAGTCTTGTACTGAGTGGAAAAGACTCACTGAGAAGGAGTTTGGTTTTTTCCCTCCTAACCATGGCTCTGTAAATGAAATGGAATAGTTTTGGAAACCACCGTTGGCCTGCACCCGGATCGCGAACCGTTGACCATCGCCTTTAGGAAGTGGCCTGTATTCTTTTAAATCAAATATTTTTCTGATAGCAAAATTGTTAAATACGATTCCGAAGGTACCAATGATACCCTGAATACCACTCCAGCCCCCTGATAGTTCAATGTTGTCATTTGATTTTTCTTCAACATTGTATTCAATATTAACAGTACCATCCGCTTGAGGGATAGGCTTTGGTTCAATTTTCTGAGGGTCAAAATATCCCAGCTTTGATAATATTTGTACTGTTTCAACCAGATCAGTTTTGGAGAATTTTTGACCGGGTTTGGTAAGGATTTCTCTGAAAACTACATGGTCACTGGTTTTAGTATTGCCATTAAGGATAATCTTACTGATAGTGGCTTGCTTTCCTTCATTGATACGCATTTCGATATCAATGGAGTCTCCATCAATAGCTATTTCGATAGGTTGACAGCTAAAATATAGGTAACCATCGTCCATATAGTATGAACTGATGTCATTCTGAGGCTTACCATTGATCTTTTTCTCCAATTCTTCAGGATTGTAAACGTCCCCTTTTTTGATGTCTAAAATCATTGCCAGGGTGTCTGCGTTTCTCAAGTAGTTTCCAGTCCAGGTTATATTTCTGTAATAAAATCTTTTTCCTTCAGTTACATCCAGTACGATATTGATACTCCTGTCATCATATTTATACATGGAGTCTCTGTTAATCTGGGCGTTACGGTATCCGTTTTTGTTTAGGAAATCAACAAGCTTCTCTTTGTCTTCTTTGTATTTTTTAGCCACAAATTTCGATGGAGTAAATATTCGCAAAGGTGCTCTTTCCTTGGTTCCTTTCATTTTTGAGAGAAGTTTCCATTCGGGCATTTCTTCTATGCCATTGAGTTGAATATCATTGATTTTAACCTTTTTCTTTTTCGAAATATTAAAAATTAATGCAGCGTTATTGGCTCTGAGAGAGTCGGTGATTTGCTGTGCCTGAACTGTGCAATTGTAAAATCCTTTATCCAGAAAGTGTTTTTTTATTACTCCCTGAAGGTTTTTAACCATTGCCTCAGTGATAACTTTTCCTTTGTAGGTTTTTATTTTATCTTCAACGGTCTCCTGTTCCCCTTTTCTGATTCCTTTTAAAATAATTTTGCTTAACCTGGGTCTTTCTCTTAGATTGAGGTCAAGAAAAACGGTCTTCCCTTCTATTTTGGTGATGTCAATGGAAATGTCCTCCAGGATACCCTGGTCCATGAGACGTTTTATGGCAGTCGAAATTTTCTCTCCCGGAATAGTAATTACATCGTTAACATTGAGTCCTGAAACAGAAATCAAAGTATTCGGATCGAGGAATTTAACACCTGAAACGGTGATTCCACCAATGATATATTCCTTTGGAGCAGCGTAGTCAACCGGGTTCTCAGCTACTACAACTGGCCGGTTTCGGCTTCCTCCAACTCCGATTTTTTGAGAAAAAGCAATGTGGTTGCTTATGGTTAAAATTCCAATTATTAATAATAGTCTGATAGAGTTAATCATTTAATCTGTTTTTCTTTAATCTGTTCGCCGGTTTTACCAAATCTTCGTTCTCTGTGCTGGTAGCTAAGTACTGCCTCAAAGAGATGTTGTTTTCTGAAATCCGGCCAAAATATATCATCCAAAAATAATAGTTCGGCATACGCTGACTGCCAGAGGAGGTAATTGCTGATGCGGTGATCACCTCCGGTTCTGATGAGCAAGTCAACCTCAGGGTCAGGTGAAGTGGAAAGATAGTTTCCAAACATCGCCTCGTTGATCTGATCAATTTCCAAATTCTGAGTTTTGACTTCCTCTGCAATTTTCTTTACAGCCTGAATGATATCCCATTTACCACTATAACTCAATGCCAAAGTAAGTACCAACCCGGTATTGTTTTTAGTGTCCTCAATCCCTTTGATCATACTTTCCCGGGCATTCTTGGGTAGTTGTGACAAGTCGCCAATACACTTCAGTCTTACATTGCTTTTATGCAATTCGGGTACTTCATCTGTAATGGTTTTCACTAAAAGGTTCATGATGCCATCCACTTCGGCTTTCGGACGACTCCAGTTTTCAGTCGAAAATGTATAAAGGGTCAGGTAACCCACCCCAAGCTCACCACATGCCTTCACGGTATCTCTCACAGCAGTAATACCATGATGATGACCAAAGATACGCATGGCACCTTGTTTTTTTGCCCATCTGCCGTTACCATCCATAATAACGGCGATATGCCTGGGTAAATTGTTTTTGTCTATTGATTCAATCAAAATAAATCTTTCAAAAAGGAGTGCAAAAATACAAAATTTTAAGGCTTAAAGAAATTAATAAAACAAAATCGTAAAATATTGTTTTTTTGAATGTTATGAAGAGGCTAAATATACTATCTGCCGGGAGGGCAATGCACTTTGTAAAACAAATAACTCACAGAAAATGAGATATAAAAGTATTTGTCCCTCTGTGGGGTGTTGGCGTATTGAAAAATCTCATCAGGTTCTTTTGATTTTTTATAATAAATGCTGGGATCAGGTCCAATTTTATGGGATGTAAGAAGGTCTATGTCAAAATCTATGTCAGTAGTCTTTAAATCTCCGAAGGGAATAACAATTGGGAAATTTGCCTTAAATTCAATTCCAAAATTCCATTTTCCTTTTACTATGGTTTTGTATCCAATTCCTAAAGGGACTTTAAAAAAAGCATAGAGCCCTGAAAAGCTTCTGTGAGAGGATGTATCGATGCCATAATTACTTCCGCTTAATGGGGAGTAATTACCAAAACCGGCAAATAAATAGGGTGTAGATTTGTGTTCATATCTGCCGTTATGCGTTCTGAAATTTAAGAAGTTATATTCAATCTGAGCATCATAATCAAAAATGTCAGTAAAAAATTTAAAACCTCTTTGTTTTAAAAACAAATCACCTGATTTTTTATCATTTCCTGTCACCCTGCCAATAAAACCGTTGGCTTTGAAAGAAATAGCTTTTTTGAAGTTATATCTGGCGAAAATATTTGTCCCAACAGAAGGATTAAATACCCTGAATGTGGGTTGGAGGTCACCTTTATAATACGTAGGTCCAGTACCCGCACCTACTTCGATCTTTTGTGAAAAAACCAAAACAGGAAATAATACAATTGAGAGAAAACTCAGACACGTTTTTTTTGTCATACCCATTCAAACGAACCGCAAAGTTCCGATATTTTATTTGAATATAAAAATTGGGTAAAACTCAAATCATCTTATAACAGGGCATTTGATATTGTTGCTCAAAACATAATTGAGTGTAACCTGAAATAAAAGGTAGCTGTCGGAGCCCTTTGCTCCTCTTAATGAAGAGGGACTATTGGGATCATAAAAACTTTTAGCATTTGTACTTGGAGAAGAGCCAGTTGGAACAGTTTGTGAAGGCAATACAACTGGAACAGCATTTAAGTATTCTGATATCCTATTATTTCCTCGATATTTCGGATTTCCCGATAAGAAGTCTTCATCAGCCCTATAAGACATTAGATGAGCATTAAGGGCAGAATAATTCGGTAAATTAGTTAAATCTGGATATGAAGTATTTCCAACATCATCTAAAAAATCTGTAGGAGTCCACCTGTAGCCAGCTTCAACAGTTAAGTCCCAGCTTTTAGATATTTTTGCCCTAAATCCCACGGCAATTGGAGCAACAAATTGAACTAAAGAATAATTCTTCACTGTAGAAGCTGGCATATTTTGACCGGAAGTATAAAACGGTTTTAGTTTGACCCATTGAGGATCTCCTTGGTACAAATCAATTGTATCAACTCTGTTAATCGCTTTGGGATTGTGTCCGTAAATCCCAATTCCAGCAGAAATGTATGGCATTATTTTACTTCGCCCTTTGGCACCTTTCCCGTATTGAGGAAGTAAATTATAAATACCAGATAATACAAATTCCTGAAGGTCATTCCTGAAATGTAAATTCCTGATATTGTGAGCCGCTAGTGTAGCATTAGAAATGTTATTTTTTGAAAAAGTATAATCATCACCAAATATCCTGGCGTAGGTAAAGGATGCTCTCGCAGCAATGTTTTCGTTTAAATGCCTTGTATAATTGATGGTTCCGTTCCATCTTACATTGGTATATAACCCGTAATACGCAAATTCCAGGGGAGCTAAATCTCCAAAATAATGAGATGAACCACCTCCAATACCTACAGTAGAATATTGATTAACAATCTTTTTTCTGCTAAAAATACCCTCTTTTTTCTGGCCGAAAGATTGAGCCAAAATTAAGCCGGACATGATAAAAGTTAGACCGATTGTTTTTTTTACCGAAATGATCATTTTACGCTCCTAGTTTTTTCGATTTGGATTGAAACGAAATTTCTAATCCTTTTATTGAAATTATTTCTAAATTCTGTTCCTGATATCCTCTCCCCATCTGAGTTTTTTTCGGAGGGTTGAAAGAAAATCGTTACCCTTAATTTTTACAAGTTTAGCTCTGAATTTTTCCAAACTCACCACTATTTCACCTATTTCATCGCCTACAATTTTAGCTCTGGAATCCATTGAGAGTAGGAAATTTTTACTTCGGCTTTCGACACTAAAAGTAATCTGACTCTTGCTGGAAACAATTATGGGTCTTACAAATAAATTATGAGGACAAATGGGTGTAATCACGAAATTATCAGATTGTGGCACCATCAAAGGACCTCCACAACTCAGATTATAACCTGTAGAACCCGTGGGGGTTGCTACCATGATACCATCTGCCCAGTAGCTATTTAGAAACTCTCCGTCAATGTAAGTATTGATAACTATCATCGACGATGTGTCGGTCTTTGCAATAGCTATTTCGTTGAGTGCAAAATTCATGCCTGATTCAAATATTTCGGAATCAGCCCTGGCGTTGATCATTATGCGTTCGTCAATCGTGTAATCTTTCAGAAGGATTTTGTCAATCGTTTCTCCGATGTGTTGAGGTTGTATGTCAGTTAAAAATCCAAGCCTTCCAAAATTGATTCCCAAAACGGGTATTTCAAATTTTGCCACCAATCCCAGGGTTTCCAGAAAAGAACCATCGCCTCCTAAACTAAGAGCCATATCGTAGCTTTCGAGATCAGAATCACTGTTGAATGTCCTGTTTTTATCGAAATTTATTTGATTTTCTATCAGAATCTCTGCAAAAGAATCAGAAACACTGTAATCGATTTGCCTTGATTCTATTTCATTGAAGATTTCCTGGATCGAATCCACCGATTCAATTTTAAAAATTCTACCATGTATCAGAAACTTCATTTTAGTATTGTTTTTCAGTAAAAATGGGAGAAGGAGAGCAATTTTCAGGAATAATCAGATGCTCAAATATTTCATTAATAAATCATACCTATCTTTTTCAAGATTAGTAACAGGCTCAGATGCATAATAGGAGCTTATTTCATAACCGTGTCTTTCCAAAGAGCTCACAATCGGGCTGATCTGAGAAACGTCAATTTTGAGGGTAATCAGCAGATTGTTTAGGATATCATGACTTAAAAACATACTCATGATTTTTCCGGATTCCTGTTCAATAATCCTGGAAATGTCTGACAACTGATAATCTCCGTCTTTGGTTTTTATTTCTATCAATCCGCCGCTTTCAGACAGAACCATTTTATCAACCAGGCTCTGAAAAGCTGTTTTTCGCTCAATTATTCCCAGAAATTCGCCTTTGCTTTGAACCGGAAGAAATTCAATATTTTCGTTTCGGAAAGATTTAATAACTTCGACGAGCGGGAAATTTTCGTCAATATTGATTTGAAAATCTACGGGCTCAATTTCCTCAAGTAAGGTGTCGAAATCGTAATTGAGCAAATGGTCTTCAGTCAAGATTCCCGAATATATTTTATTTTCTACCAAAGGTAATTGTGAATATTTAAAGTCTGACATGAGCTGCAAAGCCCTGTCCACATTGTCAGAAGGCCTTAAAATCGGAACGTCAGTACTCAATAAATCTTTGGCAACCATTATGAAAGCTGTTTTTGGTTTGTTTTTTCTGAAATATATTTAATTATTCCCAAAATGTATTTTTTTTTTACAACAACACTTATTTCATTTCAAATATCAAACCGAAATTCTAATGCTAATTACAGAAAATATAATTTAAATATTACTTTTTCGAAATATTAACCTCCTTTTTCCATTTTATTGACCCAAAAATGCTTTAATGGCAATTTCAGCCTCTTTTGTGATTTCTTCAGCTGTTTTTCCTTTTGAGTCGATGGGGGCAAGTGTTGTCCATGACATAGAAACGAAACTTCGCAAAGGAAAAATGCCTGTAGGGTTAAATTTTCCGGTATTTTTTATGGCAATTGGTACAATTTCCGCATCCGGAATTTTTTTAATCAGAGTTGCCACACCACCTACTGCGAAAGGTTTAAGTTTACCTGTTCTTGAACGGGTACCTTCCGGGAAAATCACCGCAGAAAACTTTTTTTCTTTAACATAATTGGCAAAACGAATGATTTCGGCAATAGCCTGCTTTGGGTCATTTCGGTCAATAAGAGCGGCTTTACCGGCACGCAGATTATAAGAAATACTTGGAATACCTTTGGATAATTCCTTTTTTGATATGAAAAGAGGAGTTTGTTTTCTTAAAAACCAGATGATTCCCGGTATATCAAACATACTTTGGTGATTGGCAATGAATATTTTCGAGGTACCCTCATTTAATTTATGACTTTCACTGAAACTAACGCTGGAGCCTGTAAGATACCAACCATATACAATCAGGAAATTCATCCATTCTACTGTTTTTTGATGTGCTTTTTGGCCGAAAACATTATAAGCAAACACTTGAATACCATGGAATATTACCAGAATTAACCCAAACCAGACCACATAAACGACACTCAGGATGTAGTCTAATATTTTTTTCATTTTCTTCTTTTTTCGCAAAGTTACGTTTTTTTATAAATACACTTAAATTTTGGGTATTCAAAAAGGCATATTTGCTTAGGTACTACGTACAATTTAAAGTAATTTTGTTCTTTAAAATTGATTGTTGATGGAATTGCTTAAAACAAGAATCGAGGTGATGAACCACATCGGAAAGGAAATGGACAGCCTTATTGAAGAATTTTTAAATCCGATTGAAACCAATTGGCAGCCTTCTGACTTTCTGCCGGATGCCTCAAAAGGAGACTTTGGGTCAGAAGTTAAGCTCTTGCAGGAAGCTTGCCGGGAGCTACCTTACGATTACATAGCGGTACTGGTCGGCGACACCATCACCGAAGAGGCACTCCCTACCTATGAGTCATGGTTGATGAACATGATTGGTGTCAATCAGGTAGAACAAAAGGATACCAGCTGGGTTAAATGGAACAGATGGTGGACTGCTGAGGAAAATCGTCATGGCGATTTGTTAAATAAATATTTGTATCTCTCGGGTCGTGTAAATATGCGGGAAATGGAAGTGTCAACCCAGTGGCTCATTGCTGATGGGTTTGATATAGGCACTGATACTGATCCATACCGAAATTTTGTTTATACCTCATTTCAAGAACTCGCCACCAATATTTCGCACCGGAGGACTGCCACCCTGGCAAAGAAGTTTGGGAATCCTCATTTGTCAAAAATTTGCGGTGTGATAGCTTCTGACGAAATGCGTCACGCAAAGGCGTACAAGACATTTATTGCAAAGATTTTTGAAGTTGATCCAAGTGAAATGATGCTTGCATTTGAGGATATGATGAAAAAGAAAATTGTGATGCCTGCACATTTTCTAAGAGAAACCGGTCAAAAAATCGGTTCAGTTTTTTCTCATTTTTCTGATTCTGCCCAAAGACTGGGTGTTTACACGACCTTAGATTATATTCAGATTCTTGAAGATTTGTTAAAAGAATGGAAAATTGAGAATATTACAGAGCTAAATAGTGCTGCCGAAAAAGCCCGCGATTATGTAATTGCTCTTCCTGACAGATTGAAAAGAATCGCTGAGAGAACCAAAATACCCGAGCTGGAATATGAATTTAGCTGGATTACCAGATAATTAAAAACAGGTGCATTTTTGCTTAATATTTGTCTAAATTTGGATAAAAGATTAGTTTTAGGTCTGATTTGATAAAAGTAATGAAAGTATTTTTTACATTTCTGTCTGTTTTTTTGGTCAGCTTAAATCTGATTGGGCAGAATTCTAATTGGAAAAAAGATACTACTCAGATTTTTAATCATGATGACTCCACTGTGATTTGGCGTTATGGAGGGGTAGCCGTTTCCCACGCTTTCAATTCGCCCTACAATAGCAAATTTATGGTCACTGACAAATATCGCTCTATCAACAACCGAGGGATGTATGTTAGTATCAATGAACCACTTGGAGTTAATGACACCACCACAGTTGGACAAGCGGCCGACACTCAGGAGGCTCATAATGTTTTTGTTGCTAACCACTATGCCAACTTTAAGCCCAATACCAACTTTACCGATGTGCACACCAGTACTGCTGAGTTTAATTTTTTTAGAGGAATAAGTGATTCGGTAGGTTTTCGGGATGGAGGTACACTCTCAAAAGCCGCTGTCTTAAAACTTTCAGGAACTTTTGGTCATAATGGAAGAAATTATCGCAATACAGAATTTGACTTACTAAACCTTCGTTTTTTTACTGATCAAACCTCAGGGAATCCAGCACTAATTGATAATTTTTATGGGATAAGATTTGAGGATTTCAGAGGTGTAAACACCAGTATGATTACCAAAGGATGGGGGATTTTTATCAAACCTGCGATTTTAAATAATTTTTTTGGTGGAAAAGTCGGAATTGGTACTCAGGATGTTACGCACGCACTTACAATTGACGCCGTTTCTAATCCTTTAAAAGTAAAAGGACTGGCTACCACCGCCTCTCCAACAAGTATTCTTGTTGTAAATGCAGATGGTGAAGTGAGTAAAAGTAATCTTGCTGACCAGGTCAGGAGTTTTCAAATAACTAATACAGATGCCACTTTGGTTGATGCTATTGAAATTTACATTCATAAAGGTGGAAACGCAACTTATACTTTGCCACCAGCAAGCACCCGGACCGGCAAAACCTGGAGCATTTCGAATGTAGGAAGTGGAACGATTTTGCTAAATATCCCATTTTATGATGGAAATGAAACTCGAAATTCAATTATTAATAAATCCGGAGCCAATAAATTCGTGTTGTTTTCTGATGGAACCTATTACATATCTATAAAATGATAAAAAAGCTTATTTTATTTCTTGAAAATAATATTGCTGCGTCCTTGTTAACTACAATTATTATCGGTGTTTTGTGTTTTATTCCATCAAAACAAATTCCCGATACAGGTACAGATGATAAGACTGCCCATTTCCTTGCCTTCGGAGCGATGGCATTTTTATGGTATTTATATCTTAAAAACTACCTGAAAACACTCTTTCTATTACTTTTTTATGCAATTTTTATTGAAATTGTACAAAAAAACCTTCCTATTGATTTTCATAGGGGCTTTGAATATGCCGATATTTTTGCAGACGCCCTAGGAATTTTCTTAGGATTAACAGTAGTGTTTTTATTTAAGAAATATTTTTTGAGGATATTTCTCAAATAGTGTATGCATATTGATAAAAAAAAGAGGACAAAAATGACCTCTTTTCTTATCTTTTTAATTAATTTTTAAATCTTAACATCTATACTCAATTCTTTTAGCTGTAAATCAGAAATACTTGAGGGGGAATCTATCATTACATCCCGACCACTGTTATTTTTGGGGAATGCAATAAAGTCTCTGATAGACTCAGCACCTCCAAACAATGAAACCAACCGATCAAAACCAAAAGCCAAACCGGCATGAGGAGGGGCACCAAATTCAAATGCATCCATCAGGAATCCAAACTGTTTTTTGGCTTCTTCGTCAGTAAATCCAAGTATTTCAAACATTCTCTTTTGTAATGGTCTCTGGAAAATCCTTACTGATCCACCGCCCACTTCTGTGCCGTTTATAACCATATCGTAGGCGTTAGCCCTTACATTACCTAAGTCACTATCCAATAACGGAATATCTTCAGGCTTGGGAGACGTAAATGGATGGTGCATGGCAAACCAACGGTTTTCTTCTTCTCCAAATTCCAAAAGAGGGAAGTCTATCACCCATAGTACTTTATAGTCAAATGGATTTCGCAGTCCTAACCTGCTCCCCATTTCAAGTCTGAGTTCGTTCAGCTGTTTTCTTGCTTTATCAGCTTTTCCTGATAAAACTAAAATCAAATCACCCGGCTTTGCATCGAATGCTGCCGCAATGGCTTTCAAATCATCTTCCGTGTAAAATTTATCAACAGAAGATTTCACTGTGCCATCAGTATTATATCTGATATATACCAGCCCCTTGGCACCTATTTGAGGTCTTTTTATCCATTCTGTAAGTTCATCCACTTGCTTGCGTGTGTACTCCGCACATCCAGTGGCATTTATTCCTACAACCAATTCAGCATCATCAAATACCTGAAATCCTTTTCCCTGAACAAGATGATTTAGCTCAACAAACTTCATCTCAAATCGGGTGTCGGGTTTATCGGAGCCATAATACTTCATGGCATCAGCATAAGTCATTCTCGGAACTTCCTGCAAGTCGATATTTTTGACAGTTTTGAAAAGGTGTCTAACCAGTCCTTCAAACATGTTTAGTACATCTTCCTGCTCCACAAATGACATTTCACAGTCAATCTGGGTAAATTCAGGCTGACGGTCGGCACGAAGATCTTCGTCACGAAAACACTTAACAATCTGATAATAACGGTCAAATCCCGAAACCATTAGCAATTGCTTGAAAGTTTGTGGCGATTGTGGCAAAGCATAAAATTCCCCGGGATTCATACGGCTGGGTACCACAAAGTCCCGGGCACCTTCCGGAGTTGATTTTATTAAAACAGGAGTTTCTACCTCAACAAAATTCTGAGAATCCATGTAGATTCTGGTTTGTTGAGCCACCTTATGTCTTAAAAGGAGGTTTTGTCTTACAGAATTTCTTCTTAGGTCAAGATAGCGATATTTCATCCTAAGTTCATCGCCGCCATCAGTGTCATCTTCAATCAAAAATGGAGGTAACTTCGCTGGATTCAGAATTTCAATTTTTTCAACCTTAAGCTCTATATCACCGGTCTCGATTTTATCATTTTTTGAAAGTCTTTCTACAACCACACCGGTAGCTTTAATAACAAATTCCCTTCCAAGTGTTCTGGCTGTCTCCAATATTTCAGGTGAAGTCTTTCCTTCTTCAAATATTAACTGAGTGATTCCATAACGGTCACGAAGGTCAATCCAAATCATACCTCCCTTGTCGCGAATACGCTGTACCCATCCGCACAATTCGGCTTTTTGATTCAAATTTTCAATCCTTAGCTCACCACAAGTATGTGTTCTCAACATAAATTTCTTAAAATTAGGCTGCAAAATTAAGAAATTGTTCGGCTAGATTGAAGTTTATTTAAAAAGTTTATTGGGTTGGACTTTGTGAATTTGGGTTTTGAGCATTTGGCTCTTTGGGAATAATCAGAGCCAAAACAAAATAAACCACCACCAACGATCCAAAACTAAAAAAGGTAATCAGAGCGAAGGCTACTCTTACTATGGTTGCATCAATTTCAAAATACTTTCCTAATCCACCACAAATGCCTAATAGCATGGCTTCTGCTCCATGAGTTCTAAATAATTTTTTTTCCATGGTTTTATCAAAATGTGTTAGCAGATGCAATTTACAAATTTTCAATTGCTAATCAAGATTTCTACTTTTTTCTTAATACGGAAAATGTTGAATAAAAAAAAGAGTCTCCGAAATCATTCAGAGACTCTCCTTAGGATATTTTTAAATCTTACCAACTGAATGGGTTCCAAACACCGCCCAAACCCCACAATAGTGTGGCGATAAGACATCCCCAAAGAGCCGATTTTACCTGATCTTTGTCGTTGTCAGTAATAAAATACACCAGTAATAATCCGATTACGCCAAGGCAACATCCCCACCAGAAACCTCCAACAATCGGCATATCTCCGGCCACATTTGCAGCACTAATTGACGATTCTTCAAGAGCCAAATTTTGAATCAGTTCGTTGTTTTCGCTTTTAAGCGTTTCGATTGTAGCACCGGGATGGTTGTTTACATAGCTTTCCAACTGATTAAGTTTTGTAAAATTTTGGTCAAGTTCGGGTGTGGCAAATTCATCATTAGACCAGGCCATTACGCTTACCATAAGGAACAAGATGCTAAAAAATACTTTCTTCATTTTTTTGTTTTTTTAGGTTTAACTTACAGATGATTTATTTGGGTCAATCGTTGCTTTTCATTTTTGAAAATTTTCAAAACTTTTATTGATTCCAATCCAATGCACAATAATATTAATTTGTTCTTTCATGAAAAAATATTTCAAGGAAAAAATGAACTATTTTTTTATCATAAATGTAGTAACATTAAATACAAAAGTATAAAATGAAACCAAGAATAATTAAATCAGAAGAAAGGGGCTATGCCAATCATGGCTGGTTGAAATCATATCATACCTTTAGTTTTGCAAATTATTATAATCCCGATCAGGTTAATTTTGGGGCTCTTAGGGTATTTAATGATGATTTTGTGGCTCCCGGAATGGGATTTGGAAAGCATCCACATGATAACATGGAGATAGTCTCTATTCCTTTGGAAGGAGCCCTGGAGCATGGTGACAGTATGGGGAATACAACTGTAATCAGAAATGGAGAAGTTCAGATTATGTCAGCGGGCACCGGTGTAACGCACTCAGAAAAAAATCATAGCTCAAAAGAGCCTGTAAAATTTCTGCAAATATGGGTTTTCCCAGATAAAAAAGGCCTCAAACCTTCCTATGGCCAACAATTGTTTGATATTTCTGAGAGAAAAAATAATTGGCAGACGGTAGTTTCACCTAAAGAAAGCAAAGATTCCGGAGTTAAGATAAATCAGGACGCCTGGTTTTCATTGACCGATTTGGAAGAAGGAAAACAGCTTAACTACGAAATAAAAAAAGAAGGTAATGGTCTTTGGTTGTTTGTTCTGGAGGGAAAAGTAAGTTTGGGAGAAGAGAAATTGAACACAAGAGACAGTATGGGTGTTTGGGATACAAAAGAGATTTCAATTGCTGCAGATCAAAGTGCTTCCCTTTTGCTCATTGAAGTTCCAATGTCTTTTTTATATTAATAAAGGAAAATCATGTTAAGAGAAATAAAACGTATAAGTTCAACCACCGCCCAGCGTGTAGGTGAACATAAAATGTACCAGCCATTGCCTGATACTGGCCTTGACCAAATCAGCCCGTTTTTGTTATTGCATCATCATGGGCCACATTTTTTTCAGCCTTACAATCAGGGCCTTCCCTTTGGGCCGCATCCGCATCGAGGCTTCGAAACGCTGACCTTTATTTTTGAAGGTGAAATCGAACATGCCGATAGTCAGGGTTTTAAAAGCGTGATTAAAGATGGAGGGGTTCAATGGATGACAGCCGGAAGAGGGATTGTTCATTCGGAAAATCTTTCAGCTTATCAGCGTGAAAATGGCGGACCAATGGAGATTATTCAACTTTGGATGAACTTGCCGGCTGCTAAAAAGATGATCGCACCCACCTATCAGGGTTTTCAAAAAAGCGAAATTCCTGTAGTAAAATCAAAGGATAATAAAGTGGAGGTTTCGGTTATTTCAGGTGAATTCCAAGGTCAAAAAGGCGTGGCCAATTCGGTGACTGGCCTGGAATTTCTGAATATTAACATGCAAAAAGGGGGAAGTTTGAATTTAAAGGTTTCCCCAGATAAAAATATACTTTTATATGTGCTTAACGGCGAAGTGAAAATTAATTCCAGATTAGTAATCGGAACCCAGCTTATACAGTTTGGCATGGAAGGAGAAAGCATTGAATTATTTGCTGATGAAAACACAAGGCTGATTTTTGGTACAGGTAGTCCGATAAACGAGCCAATGGTGGCCCAGGGGCCATTTGTGATGAATACCACTACCGAGATCATGCAGGCCATGCGGGACTATCAGATGGGAAAAATGGGAGTAATGTGAGGTTTTGATATTTTGAATAGAGGGTTGTTTCGGTTGATAATTGAATCATTTTCGAAACAACCCTTTTTCTTTTCCGATAGACACTATATTTTGCATAAAAATCAAAAAATGTATTTTGAAAGCATTTAGAATTAATAGATACAGAATTTGCCCATATATGAAAATATTAGTGTCATTCTTCTTATTACTTTTTGGTCATGGACTTTTTGCTCAAAAACGGTCGGTAGATTTAATGATTACCCATGCAAAAGTTTATACTGTAAATGCTGCATTCAAAGTCGAAACCGCTTTTGTAGTGGATAATGGAAAAATCATCGAGGTCGCAGGTCAGAATATTTTATTAAAAAAATATTTACCCAAAAAGACTCTTGATTTGGGAGGGAAAGCGGTGTTCCCGGGTTTTTATGATCCACATTCTCATTTTATTGGTTTGGGCGAAATGCTCGCTCAATGTGATTTGGTGGGTGCTGAATCTTTTGAGGAGATTTTGGAGAGACTGAAAGTTTTCAGAAAAAATAACCCTGATAATGAATGGATTATTGGTCGTGGCTGGGATCAAAACGACTGGAAAATCAAAGAATTTCCAAATAAAGAAACACTGGATGAGCTTTTTCTTGATGTTCCTGTAATGCTCACCCGAATTGATGGGCATGCACTATTGGCCAATGCCAGGGCTCTGCAACTGGCCAGGATTTCACCCGCATCGAAAGTAGCTGGCGGTGCTATCGAGGTTTTGGATGGTCAACTTACAGGAATATTGATTGACAATGCAATGGGGCTGTTGAAACGGGTTTTGCCAGTGGAAACCGAATCGCAGAAGCGGAAAATGATTCTTGAAGCTCAAAAAGAATGCTTAAAGGTAGGATTGACCACAGTGTCTGAAGCGGGTGCCACTCAGGAAGATATAGAACTTTTGATGAAGATGCATGATGATGGTTCACTTAAAATCAGAGATTATGTGATGGTATCGGTAGGTCTAAGAAATCTTGATTATTTCACCAAAAGAGGTATCATCAAAACCGATAGAATCAACGTAAGATCTTTTAAAATTTATGCCGACGGGGCCTTGGGTTCAAGAGGAGCTTGTTTGTTAAAGCCTTACAGCGATGATCCGGGGAATTATGGTTTTTTACTTACCAGTAAAAACGAGATGGATAAGTTTTTTGAACAGATTTATAAGTCAGATTACCAGGCTAATACACATTGCATTGGTGATTCGGCCAACCGTCTGGTACTGGATTTGTACGGGAAATATTTAAAGCAAAAAAACAACCGACGCTGGCGAATCGAACATGCCCAGGTGGTAAACCCTGCCGACGTACCGAAATTCTCCAAATATTCGGTAATACCTTCCATTCAGGCTACCCACGGCACGTCTGATATGTACTGGGCCGGAAAAAGATTGGGTGCTGAGCGTGAGAAGCATGGTTATGCTTACAATGATTTGATGAAACAAAATGGGATTTTACCTAACGGCAGCGATTTTCCGGTTGAGTATATCAATCCCCTCTTTGGTTTTCATGCTGCTGTTGCCCGTCAGGATGCAAAAAACTGGCCCGATGGTGGATATCAAACCCAAAATGCCATTTCAAGAAAAGAGGCTTTGAAAGCAATGACCATTTGGAGTGCTTATGCCAATTTTGAAGAAAAAGAGAGAGGAAGTCTTGAGCCTGGGAAAAAGGCCGATTTTGTAGTGCTGGATCAGGATATTATGAATGTTGAACTTTCAAAAATCAGAGCTACCAAGGTTTTACAGACCTGGATAGGAGGGGAGCGGGTTTTTTAATGTTTTTTTGGATTATTCTTAAACCAATCAATCATTGGCTCTTTCTATTTTAGGTGATTTTACGCAAAAGAAAGGAAAATTTTGATCACTGAAAGTCTGAATTTTAGAAATTATTAAAACAAAAAGTGCTGAAAGCTAAATGCCGGACGCAGTTTGCCGCAAAAAAATGTTTTCAGAAGCTTATAAACTTGCCTCAAAATACACATTTCCAGTTTTGATTTCTTCAAAATTGATGGACGGTACGCTTGAAAGTGGTGTGGGTGCATTTGTAATTATTAATGAAGATGGCTGGTTTATTACAGCCGCACATATGCTTAATGGTATGATGGCCCACCAACAGCATGTGGCTCAGTATCAGGAATATTTGAATCAAAAAACGCAGACGACCCTGTCTCCTAACCCAAAATGGATTTTGCAACATTCACTTTGGTTTGGTGCTGACAATCATAAAGTTAATAATTTTCATATTTTGAAAGACAATGATTTGGCTGTTGGGAAAATCGAAAATTTCAATTCAGGATTGGTTAAAAACTATCCCAGATTTATCAGACCTGAAAACGTAATTCCCGGTACCTCTTTATGCAAGCTAGGTTTCCCTTTTTATGATGTTGCAGTTAATTTTAATGAATCAATGCGGAGTTTTGTCTATGATCAGTCGATTTTTCCAATTCCGATGTTTCCGATGGAAGGCATAATGACCCGGAATGTCCTTTCAGGCAATAGCCCTGATGGGAAGTTTGAATACAAATGGCTTGAAACCAGTTCTCCGGGATTACGTGGTCAAAGTGGAGGGCCAACTTTTGACAGATATGGAAATATTTGGGCTCTTCAATCTCAAACCCGGCATTTGCCTTTGGGCTTTTCTCCAAAAATAAAAAAAGAGGGTGTTGAAATAGAAGAAAATCAATTTCTAAACGTAGGATGGGGAGTTCATGCCGACACTATTACAAAATTTTTGGATTTTCATGGTGTAAAATATTATTCTGCTTGATATCAAAAAGTGTTTAAGTTTTTGCAAAAACACTAATTTCTAATGATTTTCAGACCCAAAATGAATGATTTGGGAAAATCAATATTAAAAAATCTTAAAAAAGTGTATTATATTTGTCGGAAACAACCAAAGCTTAGCTAAACCCTAGTAAAAATTGAGCAGAAGTACCATACGTTTAGTAATTATTCTGGGAGTTATCGCAATTACAGGAATTCTCGCCATTCAGATTTATTGGGTCAAAAGAGCCTTTGATCTTAAAAGTCAGCAATTTCACCAGACTGTGATGGTTTCTTTGCGAAATGTGGCCAATCAGATTTCTGCCTCATATAAACTTTCCAATTTTGAAAATCCTGTGGATCAGGTTAGTTCTGATTATTACGTAGTAAACCTAAGGGTGCCGCTCGGACAGGAAATCCTGGAGCATCTGCTCAAAGAGGAATTCAGGAGAAATAATATCAACGCCGATTTTGAATATGGTATCTATAACTGTGACACAGATAAAATCGTATTTGGAGGGCATATCAACAAGAATTATGAGATTGAAGAGGTTAATCACGTTGCGGCGATGCCTAAGTCTGATCAATTTCTCAATTATTTTGCGGTAAAATTCCCTGATCAGGATAGCTATATTACCGGAAAACTTGATTTCTGGATGATTTCTTCGATCATTACAATGGTCGTGATGGCGTTTTTTGCTTATTCTATGTTTGTGATTTTAAAACAAAAAAGACTAAGCGAAGTACAACGTGATTTTATCAACAACATGACTCATGAGTTTCAGACGCCCATTTCTACCATAAAAATTGCCACAGATGTATTGAGTCAGGGTAAAATTCTGGATCAGCCCGAGAGGCTAAATCGATATGTACAAATCATAAAACAAGAAAATAACCGGCTGAAAAACCAGGTGGAGGCAGTGCTGGCTACCGCCAGAATAGGGCGTGGCCAAATGGAGCTGGATATCAAGCTGCAGGAAATGCATGAGATAATCGCTGAAGTGTCTGACAGTTTGAAGGCAGAGTTGGAAGAAAATTTTCAACTTGAGTTACTTGCCACTAAAACTACTATTCTCGCTGACCGCATGCACCTCATGAATGTGATCAGGAATTTGATAGATAACGCAAAAAAATATTCGCCCAAACCTCCATTTATTACTATTGGCACCCGAAATGAGTCGCACGCTCTGGTAGTATGGATAGAAGATAGAGGTATAGGGATTCCAAAAGAGCATTTGGCCAAAATTTATAATAAGTTCTACAGGGTACCTACAGGCAACCTGCATAATGTAAAGGGCTTTGGACTAGGCCTTAACTATGTAAAAGAAATCATTAACCTGCACAAATGGAAAATCCAGGTGTCAAGTGAGTTAGGAGTTGGCACTAAATTTGAAATTTTTATACCGCAACCAGACTAATATTATGGCAAAGATTTTATATGTTGAAGACGACCCAAACCTTGGATTTGTAACCAAAGACAGCCTCGAAGAAGAAGGCTTTGAGATTTTACATTTTCATGATGGGAAAGAGGCCTGGAAAACTTTCAAAAAGGAAAAGTTTGACCTTTGTCTACTGGATGTAAACCTGCCTGAACTGGACGGTTTTTCTCTTGCCGAAAAAATAAGAACCCAAAATTCTCAGATTCCTATTATTTTTCTAACCGCTAAAACACTTCAGGAAGATAAAATTACCGGCTTGAAAATAGGGGGCGATGACTATATTACCAAACCTTTCAGTATAGAAGAACTGGTTTTAAGAATCAGGGTATTTTTAAAACGAAATGCAGTTTCAGATTCTACCGCCACCACCGACCAGTTTTCTTGCGGAGACTATGATTTTAGTTTTTCACAACAAACACTGACCATAAACGGTGATATACAAAAGCTTACCCATCGTGAAGCTGAAGTATTGAAGTTTTTGCTCGAAAGAAAGAATCAAATCGCTAAGCGTGAGGAGATTTTAACTGCAATTTGGGGCCGTGATGACTACTTTTTAGGCCGTAGTATGGATGTTTTCGTTACCCGTATTAGGAAAATGCTATCAGGCGACCCGAAAATTAAAATCGAAAATATTCACGGTGTAGGCTTTAAATTAAACTGCTGATTAATATTTGTTTAAAGACTTCTTTTTCTCCAACTATCAGGAAATTGTTCCACTGATGTACTTTTTTGCATAGGAAAAAAATGCAAAGCTTTCTTTTGTAGAAAAAAATATCTGTATGAAGCAATTTGGTGAAACTGTAGCGGGATATGACATTCCGGTAATGAACGAAAGAGAAATCCGTGGAGCAGCAGGAATATTATTTTTATTTTTGATAACTTCCTTTTGGAAAATCATTTTCGGCGGGGATTTTATCATGATAAAATACTTTATCCCAGCATTTATGACCGACATGGCTATCAGGATTTTTATTAATCCCAAATATTCGCCTTCACTCATTATCGCCAGGTTTTTTGTTAGAAAACAAACTCCAATCTATGTAGGAGCTGCTCAAAAGAAATTTGCCTGGTATATCGGTTTTACGCTTTCAGCTGCTATGTTTATTCACATAGTTCTTCTTAACGCCTATGGACCGATCACTGGCATTACCTGTCTGATATGCATGATTTTTATGTTTTCCGAGCTTGCCTTTAACTTTTGTATAGGTTGCAAAATCTACGGTTTGTTTAACAAAGGACAGGTAAGATATTGCCCGGGCGAAGTTTGTGAGCTCAAAGACCGTCAGGAGATTCAGAAAACGAGTTCTACCCAGTGGATGGTTGTCATCTTGTTTTTTGTTGCATTAATTGCAATTGGTTATTTTTCAAAAGATTATCTGAGTATTAAGCCTCAGGAGTTAAAAGAGGTTATCAAAAATTGGTGATTAAAGGCCCAATCGAGTATATTTGGTCAAATCAATATTAACCCAATTAAATGAATTTATTCCGAATCTTTTTATTGCTGTTTGGTATTTCATCTTTTGCTCAAAAAAATAATCCTGAGATATTAGATAAAGAAGTAAGTACTATTATCAACCAATTTATTGATAATAGTAAAATTCCCGGAGCAGTGGTAGCAATAAAAAAGGACAATAAGTTGGTTTTGGAAAAAGCTTTCGGGCAGGCGAGATTGAAAGAATTTGATGGCTCAAAGTCGGAAAATCCGGAACCGATGTCTTTAAAGCATCTCTTTGATATTGCCTCTCTTACCAAAGTAGTGGGTACAACCACTGCGATAATGAAACTCTATGATCAGGGAAAATTAAATATAGGAGATCCTGTAAGTAAGTTTGTTATTGGTTTTTCAGAAGGTGAAAAGGCAAATATAACCATCAGGCATCTGCTCACCCACACCTCGGGTATGTACGATTGGTATCCTTTGTATTATTTTTCAAGCAAAAGAAAGGAAACTTTTAAATTTATTAAGAATCTTCCTTTAAAATATCCGGTGGGTGCCGAGCGGCATTATTCTGATTTGGGTTTTACGATTTTAGGAGAAATTATTGAAAATGTTTCGGGGAAATCTCTGGATCAATACCTCAAATCGGAAATATTTGGGCCGTTAAAAATGAAAAACACAGGTTTTAATCCTGTTAAAGCTAAATATCTCATAGCGGCTACTTCTCCCGGAAATCCCTATGAAAAACGTATGGTCGAAGATCCCTCGCTTGGATTTAAAATAGAAGGCCTGGATCCCAAATCGTGGAATGGCTGGAGACAATATGTGCTGCAAGGTGAGGTGAATGATGGAAATGCATGGTATGCCAGTGAGGGAATATCTGGTGCTGCCGGACTTTTTTCCGATATCAGGGATATTCAGATATTGGTTGATATGCTGAGAAATAAAGGTAAAACAGGTAAAAGGCAGTTTATTTCGGAAAAAACTATTGACCTTTTTACGACTAAAGATCAATTCAAAAATGGCCTGGGTTGGATGATGGACTCCCAAAATGCTTTTATGCGTAATGCTCCCGAGGGTACTTTTGGACATACCGGCTTTACAGGGACCAGCATAGCGGTTGTTCCCGAAGGAAATTTGTCAGTTATCTTGCTGATTAACAGGCAAAATATGGGGCTTCAGCCCACAAAAGACTATTTCAATGTAAATCCAATCAGAGAAGCCGTATTTAGTGCAGCTTTGAAATGGAGCAAGTCTGGAAATTAGTTTTCCTCTTTTTCCCGGTTAAAATAATAATAAGCCACATAAAACCAGCTGAAAATTCCGTGAAGAATGGCAAAGAATATTGATTTATTTCTTGACCAGGAGATGGCTACAGCTATGGATGTGCCTAATCCGAATCCTTGATATACATAGACAGGAGAGTTACTTGATTCTGTTGATTGTGCAAAAACCGAAAAAGTTGAAAATAGAAAAATATAAAATATTTTATTCATCAAAAAAGGGATTATGATATCAAAACTATTCAAAGAATATTCATAATCAAACTTTTAATGAAAAAAGCCATAAACTTTATTAGAGTCTATGGCTTTGAATGTAAATTAGTTTTAAATGTAAAAATCTGAAACTATTTAATAATTAACCTCTTATACAAGACTTTGTACACTTCTTTCTATAAATTTGGTTAGCTCGCTTCCACTTAGCATTCCTTGAGAAAGAAGTGCAAGGTCAACCAATTGTTTAGCCAGGCCATTTTCGTCGCCATCTTTGGCTATTTTACCTATAAGTGGGTGATTGCCGTTTACTACCAGATTGTACATTACCGGCATGTTTCCAAACATCCCCGCCTGACCATTGAGTTTGCTCATGTCAGTATATCTACGCATAAATTCAGGCATCACGATACTAACCGGCAATTCATCAATTGGGAGTGCCTCGATCTGTACGATGTTATTTCCAACGTGGGTTTTAAATGTTTCCTCCACTTTCTTTTTCTCATCTTCAGAAAGCACTACTTCAGATTTCAAACCTTTGTCAATGAGCTTATCAAAAGTATCAGCATCAACACGCTTAAACTGAAACTTCTCGATTTTGGCTTCAATCGCATTGATAAAATGAGCGTCAAGAACGTCGTCAAAAACCAAAACATCAAACTCACGTTTTTTAGCTCCGGCTATAAAGGCATCCTGTTTGCTGATGTCGTTGGCATAAAGGGCCACCGTATTGCCATCTTTGTCTTTTTGATTTATTTCCAGTTTTTCTTTATACTCATCAATCGTAAAGTATTGATTTTCTGTATTTTTGAAAAGAATAAAATCCTTGGCTCTGTCATAAAATTTATCGTCGGCTATTACCCCATATTTTACAAACATCCCGATAGACTCCCATTTTTCTTCAAATGACTTACGGTCTTCTTTGAACAGGTCGGCCAGTTTATCTGCTACTTTTTTGGTGATATGCGAGTTGATGCGTTTTACATTTCCGTCGGCCTGAAGATAGCTCCTCGATACGTTTAGAGGAATATCCGGCGAATCTATAACCCCGTGCAGCAACTGTAAAAACTCAGGAACGACATCTTTTACGTCGTCTGTGATAAATACCTGACGGCTATAAAGCTGGATTTTTTCTCTGTTAAGTTGGAAATCGTTTTTGATTTTTGGGAAATACAATACCCCTGTCAGGTTAAACGGATAGTCCACATTAAGGTGAATCCAGAACAACGGATCTTCGGAATATGGATAAAGCTCTTTGTAAAATGCCAGATAATCTTCGTCTTTTAGGTCGGAAGGCTGTTTTACCCAAATAGGAGACGGGTTATTGATGACTTTCTCTTTAAATTCGATTTCAACCGGAAGGAATTTGCCGTATTTGGTCAGAATTTGTTCCAGTTTTGATTCTTCAAGGAACTCCTCGTTGTCTTCACTTACGTGTAACACGATATCTGTTCCTCTTTCAGCTTTGTCCCAATCGCTTATTTCATATTCTGTTGAGCCATCGCTTCTCCATTTGGCCGCGGGTGCATCCTGATACGACTTGGTGAAGATTTCAACTTCTTTGGCGACCATGAAAGCAGAGTAAAATCCTAGGCCAAATTGTCCGATTATCTGACTTTTGTCGGTTTCTGAGTTGTATTTTTCAACAAATTCTTTTGCTCCCGAATAGGCAATCTGGTTGATATATTTTTTGATTTCTTCGGTGGTCATACCAATTCCCTTATCAGAAATCGTGATAGTTTTAGCGTCTTTATCAACCGAAACTTTGATTTTGGTATCACCCAATTCACCTTCATATTGGCCTAAAGATGACAGTTTTTTGATTTTTTGGGTGGCATCAACGGCATTTGAAACCAACTCACGTAAAAATATTTCGTGGTCGGAATAAAGAAATTTTTTAATGATCGGAAAGATGTTTTCGGTGTTAATCGAAATTGTTCCCTTTTCAGCTACCATAATTTTTCAGTTTGATTTAATGTTAATGCAGATTTAATATCAAAGGCTGTTCCAAAGGCAGAATTTGTGACATTTTGTCAGAGTACAGAATTGTTTTTTTATTAATAAATTTTAAATTGTTTCAACAATTTAAATCAAAAAATATTTTTAAGTTGACTTAAAAAATTGTTAAATCTTGATTGTAAGGTATTAAAGTTTTTTTGTGTTACCATTGGTCAAAAACCTAATAAATTTTAACAGAAACTTCTTGCTTTCATACTTTATTTTCCATACTTTCATCATACCAATTGATTGGTCAGTTTAGAAAAAATCAATGTGTTCAACTTAAAATTTTAGTAATTATGAAAGTTCAGGTAAATGCAGTAAAATTTAGTGCTGACAGTTCTTTAGTAGAATTTATCCAAAAAAAATTAAACAAATTAGACACATTTTATGACAAAATAATCAGTTCAGAAGTTTTTTTAAGATTAGATAAAGGCGAAAAAATTAATACACATAAAAAACTCATCGAAGTAAAACTTAATATGCCGGGCAGTTCGATTTTTGTGAAAGAAGAAGGCGATACATTTGAAATTGCGACAGACCTGGCCATGGAAACGCTCACCCGAAAAGTAAAACAATTTAAAGAAAAAGTTAAGGTAATTGGCCGAGATACACCGGCAGAAATGGTAGAAGAAGCTGAAGAGGAACATATTTAAAACTAAAGCCCTGAATTTCAGGGCTTTTTTGTTTTAAACATATATTCTTTCAAATAGTACGGTTCGAAATCGACCAGTGATTCAAATTTTCCGTTAACATAATTTTCATAACAAATCTTGCCCGTATATTTCGCTGAAGGCTGAACAGGAATTTTTAGATATCTGGCGTTTGGATGGTTTAAAACACCTGCAATTTTATGACTACCTTCACCTAAGAATGTGACAATGTTTTGATCCAATATTTCAGAAAAACTATTTTCATCCACGATTTCTGCGGTAGTTTCCAAAACCTGTTTACCCTTTTTGTCAAAAAAAGCACAATAAACTTCCATCCTTCTGGCATCAATCATGGGGCAGTAGAGATTTGTATCTATTTCGAAATCAATGATTTGATTCACTAGGCCTTCAAGCGTATTGTAAGAAATCAAAGGTTTGTCCAGTGAAAAAGCAAGGCCCTTTGCGGTACTTACGGCAATCCTCAATCCTGTGTAGCTGCCGGGTCCTTTGGCCACTACAATGGCATCTAGTTCAGAAAAAGGTAGTCTTCCCATTTCCATCACATGGTCAATCATGGTCGTAAGGTATTCTGCCGAAGACCTTTCGGTTCTTGATTCGCTGCTTGCAAGCAGGTTTTCGTTTTCAAACAAGGCCACCGAGCACCCGGTGGTAGAGGCATCTATGCTCAGGATATGGGCCATTTATTTTCCGGCTAAAATTGATTTATATTTTTCAGGATTTTTGAATAATCGCAATGCCTCCTGTATGTCTTCATCCTTTTCAAAGGAAACAAACTTCATGGCTTTCTGGTAATAATATCTTCCCAGAATTTCCAGTTCAAGTTCTTCTTTAATTTGGCTAATATCTTTTTTTAATTGGGCATTTGCCTGTGCATCCACCACCTTTTTTATTTCTGATAAATTACCCTTTATTTTATCAAAGTCACCAGAGTTCTGGATGCCTTTTTGCAATAAATCGACCTGTTTTTGTTCGGCAGTTTTATAATTAAATCGGCTGGTTTTTAGCCAGTTTTCAAAAACTGCCATTTCCTGGTCTGTCAAGCTGAAGTTTTCTTTAGGTTTTTTGTCGATGTGTTCGAAATAATACTTAGTTGCATAGTCAAACAACACTTTTTGTTTGTTCATTTCAGCCAGCAGTTCACTCTTTGAGTCCTTTCTGGTTTGAATATCCGGGTCGATTCCCGCTCCGTCCCATACTTTTCTTCCGTTTTTGGTAGTAAACGCCACTCTAAGGGAGTCAGGGAGCTTCCCAAAAGTGCCATCAGCGTTTCGATGACCATAATCAATTGCCTGAATACATCTGCCGGAAGGTATATAGTATTTTGAGGTAGTTACTTTCATTTTGGTGCCAAATGTCAGGTCTTTTGTAATCTGAACAAGACCTTTTCCATATGACCGCTGACCAATCAACACCGCCCGGTCATAGTCTTGCAGGGTGCCGCTCACGATTTCGGATGCAGAGGCACTACGACCGTTGATAAGAACCACTATGGGCATCTCGGTGTCAAGGGGTTGTTCCTTGGTAACATATTTTGCATTCCAATCTTTAACTTTTCCCCGGGTTTCTACTACAAGTTTACCTTTTGGCAGATAAAAATTGCAGATTTCCACAGCCATTTGTAGTAAGCCACCGGGATTTCCACGTAAATCCAACACAAGATTTTTCATGCCTTTGTCTTTCAATTCTATGGTTGCATTTTTTATTTCTTTCGCAGCGGTCTGGCTGAAGTCAGTGAGCTGAACATAGCCAACATCTTCAGTGATCATGCCATAGTGTGGTACATTGGGTGTTTTTATTACGTCGCGGCTTACGGTAATCTCCATAGGTTTGTTTTGGCCAAACCTCGAAAGTTGAAGCTTTACGCTGGTACCGGTTTGTCCCTTCAGCAATCTGCCAAATTCGGCTTCAGATCTGTTAGTAATATCCACACCATTGATTTTCAGAATTTTATCCCCGATTTTTAGACCCGATTTGTCAGCAGGTGAATTCTCATATAGCATCACGACAAGATGGTTGCCTTCAAAATGCTCAATCGTAGCTCCGATGCCATTGTAGGCTGCAACATTCATCGTAAAGTAGTCTTCAATTTCGTCTTCAGGATAAAAAACTGTATAAGGGTCCAGTTCTTTCAACATAGCCTGGATACCAATTCTCATAGCTCTGGTAGGGTTAATCTCATCTACATAGGAGGCATTGAGTTCTTTGTACAATGTGACAAAGACATCAATATTTTTGGCGATTTCGAATAAACGGTCATCGGTTTTATATGCCGAAAAACCCAGGCCTGAAATCAAAAGGATTATGAGGAGAATTTTGGTATATTTTTTTCGTAAAAAATTCATTCAAAAAGTATTTTTTATTTTAAACGCAAATAATAGTCCAAACTTGTTTTTTTATCAGGAGTAAAAAACTTTGGAAAATTAATTCTTTAATTTTGTGCCAAAATAATATCAATATTTTGCCGAAAATAAGTTTTCTTCTGAATTTTTTCATTGCCATCCTTTCTGCCATTCTTTTGGTGTCTATTATTCAAATTTCAGAAAGTGTATATATTCCGATGCTTTTTATGGTTTTATTTTCATTTTGGTTTGGATTGACGGCATATAAAAAAGGCTGGATTTTTACACTAATGCAAGTATTTATCGTAATCGCCGGCTATTGGATTTTCACGTGGATGGGTTTTAAAGCGAAGATGCCAGATCAGGCAGTATTTGTTTCCCATGTTTCGGTTTTTCCTATTCTGTTGCCTGGTTTAGTGGTGTCGCTGATTTACCGGTTTTAATTCTTTTCAGGCAGTTTTTTATTGCAAGCTCTAATTTTTCAAAGGGCAGAATATCTGAGGCCACATAAATAAAAGCCACATTCAGCGGTCTATCAAAACTTTTTTTGTTTTGACGGTAAGCTTCCCGCAGCCTTCTTTTTATCAGATTACGATCAACGGCTCTTTTAAATTTCTTTTTTGAAACCGAAATTAAGGTTTTGGGCAAAAAAGTTTCAGTTTGATTTTCAACATTTTCTTCGAAAAAATAAACCACTTTGATGGGATAAACCAAAAAAGACTGGTTAGAAGGTGAGTTACGGTCAAAAAGGGCCGAAATTACCTTCGTACTTTTTATTTTTTCATCTTTTCCAAATGTATTTTTCACTTCAGCCAAAAATAAAAAAAGCCGCTTAAGCGGCTAATATCTTAATAATCTGACGATCACTCAATATTATTTATGAGTTTTTTCATCAGATACTGTCAGTTTCCATCTGCCTCTGGCTCTACGTGCTCTCAAAACCCTTTTTCCGCCTGGAGTTGACATACGCTCACGGAATCCATGCTTGTTGGCACGCTTTCTATTAGATGGTTGGAATGTACGCTTCATTATCTTTTTATATTAAATTTGTTCCTCGATTCAAATTCGGACTGCAAAGGTAGTAGTTTTTTTTTAATTTCAAAAATCCTGATTGAATGAATACTTATTTTTTTTCTTTTTCAAAAAACAAGCAATTGATTGAAATAGAACTTCATGCCACCGATACTACCAGAATTCAGGATAGTTTTGAGCTGCCTGCCTGGAGACCCGGCAGATATCAGCTTCAAAATTTTGCCAAAAATATCTTGAATTTTTCTGTGAAAACAACTGCGGGCGTAGATTTGGATTGGTCAAAAACTGCACGCAATACCTGGAAGGTTTTTAATCCTGAGCTACAAGATTTTGTAATCAGGTATTCTTATTATGCCAATGAATTCAATGCCGGGGGCTCTTATGTAAGTCAGAATCTGAAATATTTTAATCCTGTAAATCTTACATTATTTCGAAAAGATGAGTTGGAACAGGCAGTAAAAGTGTACATAAATTTAGATGAAGGTGATTTGGTTGCGTGCTCGATGCCATACGACATCAAAGGAAATGAAGTGGAACTTGAGCCACGGAATTTAACAGAGTGGTTTGATTCACCCATAATCATTTCCCCTGATTTAATACATGAAGAATTTCAGGCTGAAAATGTCCCTTTCCATTTTTGGCTTTATGGTAATGCTGGATTTTTTATTCCTGGTTTGATTGATGATTTGCAAAAAATAGCCGAGTATCAAATCAGATTGTTTGGAGAATTTCCTCAAAAAAGCTATCATTTTTTTCTATTAGTTCCCGAAAATACCTATTATCATGGTGTAGAACACGCGTCAAATACCGTGATGGTGTTGGGTCAGGATGGGATATTGCCTCAAACTTACTATTTTGATTTGCTTGGATTGGCCTCACACGAGCTTTTTCATGCCTGGAATATCGCCCGTATCCGTCCGGCAGAGCTTTTACCGTATGATTACACCAGAGAAAATTATTTTTCAACCTGTTTTGTTGCCGAAGGATTCACCACTTATTATGGTGACAGGATTTTGCTGGAATCGGGTGTAATTGACTACGCACAGTACCTGCATGAACTCGAAACCACCCTGAAACGACATTTTGATGAAGCCGACAACGCTTGTCAGTCGCTATTGGAAAGTAGTTTTGACCTATGGGTTGACGGCTACGAAAAAGGTACCCCCAATAAAAAGGTGAGTGTTTATAACAAGGGGGCAGTGGCAGCCATGATTCTTGATATTTTGATTAGGAGAAATACTGGCGACACGAAAAGTCTTGATGATATTATGCGGCAGCTATGGAATAGATTTGGCAATGAAATGAAAAAAGGGTACACCTATTCCGACATAAAAATCATCTCAGAGGAAGTCTTTGGAAGTAGTCTGGAGCACTACTTTAAAACTGTAGTAGAAAGTGCTGAGCCTATCTTTGATTTAACCAATGATTACCTTGCCTATTGGAGTTTGAAGATGGAATATATCCCTGAAACCTCAGCAATCCGGCTTGTGCAAATCTGATATTTTTTAGTCTAATTCGGTACATTCAATAGATTTATGGGCGAAAATGATTAAGGTTTTGATATTCAAAAAGCTTTGTAAAATCCACTAAAATGCTAAAATAAGCTTTGTTTTGTGCCATTTTGGATTCCTTTGTTTAATAAACTTGCATATTTATAGTTTTTTTTTTAGTATCTTTGCACCCAAATTCAAGTTTTAATAGTTTTTATATGAGTAAACTGCGTATTTTATACATATCTTCAGAAATCGACCCTTTCCTTGAAATATCTGAGATAGCCACTTTACTAAGGAAGTTGCCACAGGAAATGCAGGAGAGAGGAATGGAGATCAGGATATTAATACCCAGATTCGGGCTTATAAACGAAAGAAAACACAGACTGCATGAAGTAGTGCGACTTTCAGGAATCAATATTTCGATTGGCGAAGAAGAAAAACCTCTCATAATCAAAGTTGCTTCGATTCCAACCGCTAAACTTCAGGTGTATTTTCTTGATAACGAAGATTATTTTCATAGAAAAACCGTCTTTTCAGACAAAAACGGAAATTTTTACGATGACAACGATGAGCGTGCAATTTTCTTCTGTAAGGGTGCGTTAGAAACTGTGAAGAAGTTGGGATGGGCTCCTGATATCGTACATTGTACCGACTGGATGACAGCTCTGGTACCTTTATATCTGAAAACAACCTATAAAAATGATCCGATTTTTAAGAATACAAAAACCATTTTTTCCGTTTATAACAATGTCTTTGAACATAAATTTACCGAAGACATGTTTCCAAAAGTTAAGATGATGGATGTTAACGATGAGAATCTGGCTAATTTGAGATCTCAGGATTTTCTTGGTTTTATCAAAATCGGTTGTGAATATGCAGATGTGACGGTGAAAGCCAATCCTACACTTAGTGATTCTATCAAAAATGCACTTAATGAAACAGCCGGCAAACAAATTGATTCTTTTATTGACGACGAAAACGCCACGGAAACATTCTATAACCTTTATACCGAGCTGGCCGACTAATAATTTTATGAAAAAAACATTTTTGCTCTTTCATAAACTGGCATTGCTGGTTTTTGTTGCGAGTCTTTTTTCTTGTGAAAATCCAATAGAGATTGGTCTTGATTTAAATGGGAACACATCAAAATCGTATTTTTCAGATACACTCTCCCTCAATGTTTCAACCATTCTTGCCGACTCAAGCTACAACGGGAATGGTACGTTTGTAGTAACAGGAAATGTGAAGGATCCATATACCGGTGAAATCAATACAATGGCTTTTTTACAGCCATCATTGATAACAATCTCAACCACACAAATGGACACTTTCAAAGTTGCATCCAATTCGGTTGCGGACTCTGTAAGTCTGAAACTATTTAGTTCGGGTCTTATGTTTGGCGACACACTGTCGAAATCTACTTTCGGAATTTATCGCCTTAAATCCTCAATGGCTACTGATAAAAGATATAACAGGAACGATAGGCCAGAGACTGAAAGTACTCCATTAGCCACTTTTAAAATCAATTCGGCGTCTTTAAAAAATGCTACTTTTGATACCTTGGTGGCATTTTATGTAAAATTACCCTTAAGTCTGGCTAAGGAATTGATTGCTCTCGGGGTGAAAGGGTATAACGATAACACTAATTTTATTCCTGATTTTAAAGGCTTTGCCATAAAACCAGAATCTGATGCTAAAGGTGCTTATACCTTTAATATCGGTGCCGCAGGAACTACTACCTCATGGATTGTATTGAATTATCATACAGAAGGGGATACTATAAAGAAAGTGAAATATTTCGATTTTTCAGGTCCTCGTCATTCCAGTATTATTGCAAACAGAACAGGCACTTCGCTTTCGGGTCTGAGTACCAATAATAATGAGATTTCCAATATTGAGACCGGTGGATTCTCGTTTGCACAGGCCGGAACAGGTCTTAGTACCAAAATTGGATTTAAAAATTTGACGGCCATGGCTTCGAATCTAAAGATTGAGAAAGCGGTGCTTGAATTGCAAATTGATAATGGGTCGGCTACCAAAAATTTTCCTAGAATATTTAATTATGTTGTTTCTGAGGTAGGTGCCAGAAACCAGCAGACCCGCAATTCATCAAATATTCCTACTTATCTGATAGGAAGTACAGAATCTGTGGAGGGTGCGATTTATTCTTTGGTTGACTCAAGCAATACATTATCGGTGGATCTTACCTATTTTTTGCAAAATAAAATCAATAAAAAGCAGGATATTGGTTCCATTATGATTATGCCCGGCTTAATTACTTCTTCGACGGGTTATTATGGAATGCTTGCCAATGATAACTTGAGGAGGGCGGTTTTCAGAAAACCAAAACTAAAATTGTATTACACAAAATAATTCGGACCTAAAGATATTTAAAGGGGAGAGTTTTTACTTTCCCCTTTTTTATTTACAAAAGGTCAGACTTTTACATAAAATTTGGATTTATAGATTGTATAAAAATAATACAATTATTAAGATACCGTAAAATCGAAACATTTCATTTTTTTTCTGATTTCAATCCTGTTCTTTTGTTGAAATGTTTATGTAAAATACTGAATATTAAATAGTTACATTGTTTTTTTATTCGAAATAAAATATTTAAATAAAACGACCTTTTTCTTAAAATTATTTAAAATTTCATTTTAAGGCTTTCTTTTTTTTATTGCATAATTTTGTAAAGAAAACAAAATTTCAAAACTCTACTTAATATTGTTTTATGTGTGGAATTGTTGCATATGTGGGTTCCAGAGAAGCCGCACCACTTATAGTTAAAGGTCTTAAAAGGTTGGAATATCGGGGTTATGATAGCTCAGGAATTGCGGTAATAACTGATCAGGCACTTAAGGTTTTTAAGAAAAAAGGAAAAGTAAAAGATCTTGAGGTGGTGCTTGCCAACCAAAATAATCTTGGAAATATTGGAATAGGTCACACACGATGGGCAACACATGGTGAACCCAATGATGTAAATGCTCACCCACATATGTCAAACAGTGGCAGATTGGCTATAATTCATAACGGAATCATTGAAAATTATGCTTCACTGAAGCAAATGCTTCTCAATAAAGGGTATGAATTTAAGAGTCAAACCGACACCGAAGTTTTGGTCAATTTTATCGAAGAAATTCAGAAAACAAAAAATTGTGAGTTGCCCGATGCAGTGAGGCTAGCTCTCAAAGATGTGGTTGGTGCCTATGCTATTGTGGTTTTGGATAAAGAAAATCCGGGTCAACTTGTGGCTGCCAGAAAAGGAAGTCCTCTTGTAATTGGAGTTGGACATGAAGAGTACTTTTTTGCTTCTGACGCCACCCCAATAATTGAATACACCAAAGAGGTTGTGTATCTTGACGACCTTGAAATAGCGATTGTAAATCAGGATGGACTTACGATAAAAAATCTTCAAAACGAAGAACAGGATCCTGAAATTCAAACAGTAGAGCTTGAGCTGGAAGCCATTGAAAAAGGTGGGTTTGATCATTTCATGTTGAAAGAGATTTTTGAGCAGCCCAAATCAATAGCTGACTGTTTGAGAGGAAGAGTAAATCCTGATGAGGCTATCATTCAATTGGGTGGGCTCAGAAGTCATATTGGGAAACTCGCAAAAGCCAAAAGGATAGTTTTTGTGGCCTGTGGTACTTCTTGGCATGCAGGGTTGGTTGGGGAGTATTTGTTTGAAGAACTTGCCAGAATCAATGTAGAAGTAGAATATGCTTCGGAGTTTAGGTATCGCAATCCCATTATCAAAGAGGGAGATTTTGTTATTGCTATTTCGCAGTCGGGTGAAACCGCGGATACACTGGCTGCTCTTGAAATGGCTAAAAGTAAGGGAGCGGTTATTTTGGGGGTTTGTAATGTGGTAGGGTCTTCAATTTCCCGTATTACCGAGGCAGGTGTTTATACCCATGCAGGTCCGGAAATTGGTGTGGCCAGTACCAAAGCTTTTACAGCCCAGGTGACGGTTTTAACCATGATGGCCATAGCAACAGCACATGCCAAGGGTACATTGAGCGATGAAACTTACCGACAGTTATTGATTGAGATGGCTGCGATTCCGGAAAAAGTGGAAAAAATTCTGGAGAAATCAGAAGAGATTAAAGATATTTCAAAACTTTTCACATTCGCCTCTAATTTCATATTCCTGGGTCGTGGATTAAACTTCCCCGTTGCTCTGGAGGGGGCTTTGAAGCTAAAAGAAATTTCATATATACACGCTGAGGGCTATCCGGCGGCGGAAATGAAACATGGCCCCATAGCCTTGATTGACGAAGATATGCCTGTTGTATTTATCGCTATCAAAGACAGTAGCTATGAAAAGGTGGTATCTAATATTCAGGAGGTTAAGGCCAGAAAAGGGCGAGTAATTGCAATTGTTTCGGAAGGGGATAGAGATGTGAAAAGTATGGTAGATTTTGCGATTGAAGTGCCTAAAACGCACGAAGTGCTGCAGCCATTGTTGACAGTGATTCCGTTGCAACTATTGTCCTATTATATTGCCGTTTTAAGAGGCAGAAACGTCGATCAGCCCAGAAATCTTGCCAAATCGGTGACAGTGGAATAATATTAAAAATCAAGGCTTCAGGTTATTTGCTTTGAGGCCTTTATTTTTTTTTACCAACTTTTCTGAAAATTCATAAACAGAAAATCAAACGGATCAAAATATTCGCCGTTCTTCTTGAGCGTATAGTGAAGGTGTGGTCCGGTAACTTTTCCGGTTTGTCCGACCTTTCCTATGGTTTGACCTTTTTTTACTTCCTGACCTTTTTTTACAGATATCTTACTTAAGTGGCCATAAATAGATTCAAAACCATATTTGTGGCTGATTTTGATATAATTGCCAAGGTCTTCCTTAAAGCCGGTTTCTGTTACTTTTCCGTTTCCACTGGCAATTGCGATTTCTCCATTTACACCTTTGAGGTCAATCCCCCTATGGAATTTCAGGATTTTGTGAATCGGATGAAGACGTGCCCCGTAAAAGGAGTTGACCGATATCTCTCTGGCAAGCGGATTTCCTCCCGGAATATTATTGATAAAAAAATAATTGAAGGGGTCATTATGAATAAAACTCACCACTTCATTTTGGTCAGATATTGGACTAAGTTCTGTCTCCCAATAATCTTCAATCTCCAGGTCAGCATCAGTGTAAACACTCTTTCTAACGTCATATTGAGCAAAAGCAGATGCGGAAATGAAAAGGAGGATTAAAATTTTTCTGAGCATTATTTTCTTTTAAAAATCTCACAAAAATACAAAAAAAGGGTGAAATTGCCAGCAGGAACATATTAACCTCTATATTCATGAGAATCATTAACACCATAATTGAGACGCAACAATTCCTTAAAAGTCAATCAGGTGCTCAAATTGGCTTTGTGCCAACCATGGGTGCTCTGCATGCAGGACATATGGAGCTGGTAAAAAGAGCTGTCCGGGAAAATGACATTTCGGTGTGTAGTATTTTTGTAAATCCTACTCAATTTAACAATCCTGAGGATTTGAAAAAGTACCCCCGTACGCTGGAAGAAGACTGTAAAATGCTTGAGGAAGTTGGTTGCGACGTGGTTTTTGCACCTTCTGCGGAGGAAATGTATCCCAATTTACCAAAAATGAAACTTGATTTTGGAGATTTGGAAACCAAACTGGAAGGCGAATTTCGTCCGGGGCACTTTAATGGAGTGGGGATAGTTGTGAGTAAATTGTTTCATATTGTAAAACCCCAAAGGGCTTATTTTGGCCAAAAAGATTTGCAACAATGTGCGGTGGTAAATCGGCTGGTAAAAGACCTTAGTTTCGATTTGAAATTAATAATTTGTGATACAGTAAGAGAAGAATCCGGGCTGGCAATGTCTTCTCGTAACAGAAGGCTTTCTGAAACAGGGCGATCTCAGGCAGCTTTTTTATATCAATCTCTAAAATTGGGAGAAAAACTTTTCAAGGAAGGTTTGACAGCTTTGGAGGTAAAGGAAAAAATATCCAGGGCGTATGCCGACAGGTCATATTTTACTCCTGAGTATTATGAGATTATTGATTTTGAGACACTTAATAATATTGACTTATATAAGAAAGGCAATAAAACTGCAATAGTCCTGGCGGTTTTTCTTGAAGAAGTACGGTTGATAGACAATATTGTTTTTTGAACTTAAAACTCTTGTCATAAGTTGAAATATATAAAGGTGAGGGCTCGAATTAGGTGTCTGGCTTTTATCCTTTTATAAATTTTAAAGAAAAATAAATTTAATGGACTGGAGTATTTTAAATGAACTGTCACAATTGGATACAATTTCCGAAGAGTCAAATACACAACCCGTTGCGATTTTTAAACATAGTATTCGTTGTCCGATAAGTGCAACTGCGAAAGACCGTTTTGAAAGAGCATGGAAAAAAGTTGCAGACCACAAAAATCTGAAGGTTTATTATCTGGATCTTATTAATCTGAGGCCGATTTCTAATGAAATTGCGACCAGATTCTCAATTCCGCATGAATCACCCCAAATCATTGTGCTTAAAAATGGGAAGGTTGTGTATAATGAGTCACATTACGGTATCAACCTCGAAGAAATCCTGGAGAGCGTTTAAAAAGCTATAACGGTGAGGTATTGACCTAAAGGAAAGAAAATAATTTCATGCCTGGCATTATAGTCAGGCATTTTTATTTGTCCGAATAGCTTGCCGTTTTCCCATTCCAAAAACAGATTTTCCCTGAAATCTACTTTTCGCTTACCATAGAGTTTGTAAAGTGCCTCCTTAGCAGACCAGTAAAGTGTAGCTTTTTCGATTTCATTGTCAATAAATGCAACTTCAGTGGCGTTGAATAGTCTTGGAACTATTTTCAATAATTGTTTCCTGGGTTTCTCAATATCAATGCCTATTGCTGACTTTTCCTTAAAAACCACCCCTATATAATCAATCGTGTGTGAAACCGACATTTCAAATCCTGAATTCCGAAGGAAAGGTTTCCCGTTCTCATCTTTTACAATACCCTCAAAGTTAATTGATTCCAGTTCGCATAGTTTTTTAATGGCCAGCCTTCCGGCAAGAAACTCTATTTGTTTTTGTGGGTGAGAAATTTCCGAATAAGTTTCGGTATCATCCTGACTCAATTGACTCAATGAAAGCAAATCGTCCAATGATTCGGTCAAATTCCAAATCAAAAAGTGAATTTCATTCTCAATTTCTTTGTTGAAAAGTAATGGCATGTTTTATTTTTAAATTTGCTTTTTCAGAATAAAAACAAAATTAGATTTTGGAATTTAAAATCGAAAAACTCCAGACATTTACCGGTCACAAAAGTAGTGTTTACGGCCTTGCAAAAGGTGAAAATTCGAATGTTTTTTATTCTGTTGCAGGCGATGGCTACGTAGTACGATGGGATATTGATAAACCGGAAGAAGGCATTCCCCTCCTGAAACTCATTAATAATGCCTATACATTGAAATATGTTGCCGAAAGAAAACTAATGATAGTGCCTGATAACCAGTTAGGAGTACACTGGGTTGATGTGGACTCAAAAAAAATTATTCATACCACCAGCTTGCCCGGAGTATCGGTTTTTGATATTAAAATTTCGGGAGACAATGTATTTCTTTCTGATAATAAAGGAAGTTTTTATAAGATTTCCGTATCTGATTTTTCAATATCAAATCATTCGGTGCAAAGCCAAAAAAGTGCAAGAGCAATGACGGTTTTAGAAGATACTCAGGAAATCGCCATAGGATATTCTGATTGCACGATTCGGATTTTTGACCTTAATACTTTCGAATTAAAAAATATATTGAAAGGCCACGACCATTCTGTTTTTTCGGTTATTTATTTGCCTGAGAGAAAACTTTTGGCATCAGCTGGTAGGGATGCAAAATTAATTTTTTGGAATGCCGCCGGAAACTTTGAACTTGTGGAGAAAATCCCGGCTCATATTTATCCTGTCAATCATCTCGAAATACTCTCTGATACTGGTTTTCTGGCATCCGCAAGCATGGATAAAACCATAAAAATATGGGATACGGACCATTTGAAACTAAAAAAAGTGATTGACAGAGGCAGGCATCAGTCACATAACAGTTCGGTAAACAGGCTGTTGTGGTTAGAAGGACAACAACAATTACTTTCTGCAAGCGATGACCGAAATATTTCACTTTGGAATTTATTTTAATATATTTTCATTTTTTTGTTATTTTGTGGAAAATAAAAAATCAAAATCTCGTTAATTGTTTTTTAATTTGATTTTTAGCAAATAATGACTTCTGGTCAGGATTAAAAATAGTGGGATTTCCTAAACAAACAGAAATGAAAATTACATCATTAGAAATTAAGCAGCACGAGTTCGAGAAATCATTTCGTGGATATAATATTGAAGAAGTGAATCACTTCCTTGCCAATATTTCGCAGGAATGGGAAAGGATGCTCAACGAACTCAAAATGCTGAAAATGCAATTAGAGATTTCAGAAAAAGAGGCTTCGAAGCTCAGAGAGGTTGAAATGACCTTAATCAAAACTCTGAGAACTGCCGAAGATACAAGTAGCCGAATTACCGACAATGCCAATCAGGAGGCCAACAGAAAAATCTCAGAGGCCGAACAAAAAGCGGAGGCGATTTTGGCAGATGCAGAAAATACAGCCCGAACTTTGGTTGAAGAAGCTCAGCAAAAAGCGGAAAATATTCATAATACTGCCAAAGCGGAGTTTTCAACACTTGAAAAACAGTTTGCAAGCCTTGAAGCTCAAAAAGCCGATTTGCTTTATCAATTGAAACAAATAGCTTTTGATGCAACTCAGATTGCTGCACAGAATCAGGTAAATGACTACGAAAAAGTTGAGCAAAAAACCGAATTAAGTGAGATTCCAGTAGCAAAAGCACCGGAAATGGTGGTAGAGCCTTTGTTTGAGGCACCAGAGGAAATCGTTGAAGAACCTCAGTCGGTTGAAGCAGAAGATGTACCGGCATCTGATACTCAATTTGAAGAGGAAATGATCCAGGAAGAGGAAGAAGAAAGTCATGGATTAAGTTTCTCATCGGCAGTAAATGATATTTCTCTGGAAACCGGTGAAGACAAAACTAATCTGGAAATCATAGAAGGCATAGGCCCCAAAATTAAAGAACTACTCAACAAAGCTCATATTATTTCATTCAGAGACCTGGTAAATACCCCGCTGTACCGAATTCGTGATATTCTGGATGCAGGCGGACCACAATTTGCTGCCAATGACCCCGGCACCTGGATCGAACAGGCCGAATTGGCCAACAAAGGAGAGTGGGATAAGCTGGAAGAACTTAAGAGTTACCTCATAGCAGGAAGAGCCCCACAGGAAAAACCGGTAGATGAAGACTATAAACCTAATCAACCGGTAGAAGGCAGTAGCACAGAAGAGATGCTCGATAAGGTCAATAAAGTAAAAGCTGCTATCAGAAAAGCAATGACAGATAAGGCAGAGAGCGGCCCTAAAGAGGTGAAGTCTGCTGCTGATTATATTGCAGAAAAAAAACAGACGGGTTCGTTTTTTGACAATCTCAATTAATACCAATGGATCAGATAGCCCTCGAAGGCATGGAGTTTTTTGCTTATCACGGGCATTTTGATGAAGAGCAAAAAATTGGTAATAAATACTCAATAGATCTTTATCTTGATACTAATCTGAAATTGCCTGCAAGCTCCGATAAATTGAAGGATACTATCGATTATGGCATTATTTACAAAAAAGTGAGTGGTGTGATGGCTCAAAAGCACCGGCTTCTCGAACATGTTGCTTATGATATTATTGAATCTCTCAAAATTGAATTTGCCAATGTAAATAAAATCAGAGTTGTGGTCTCAAAGTTTAATCCGCCTATCGGAGGTGTATGCAATAAGGCCAAGGTTACCATAGAAGAAAGTTTCTAAAATTATATTTTGAAATCCAAAGAGCCGGTTTTTACCCTTCAGTTTTGGTTATTAAGCACTAGCAGTTTCCTGTTTTTTGCCAGTTTTAACATGCTTATTCCGGAGCTGCCTTCTTATTTGGAAAAAATGGGCGGCGGAGAATTCAAAGGATTAATCATTGCTCTTTTTACATTAACCGCCGGGCTATCCAGGCCATTTAGCGGAAAGCTTACCGATAAAGTTGGCCGTATACCAGTAATGGCATTTGGCTCCCTGGTGTGTTTTGTGGCCGGTTTTATTTATCCACTTACCACCACAGTATTGCCATTTTTGCTTCTAAGGTTGGCACATGGTTTTTCAACAGGATTTAAACCTACTGGCACTGCTGCTTATATTGCAGACATAGTTCCGGCCGACCGCCGGGGAGAAACCCTGGGAATGCATGGTCTGGTTGGAAGTCTTGGGATGGCTTTTGGACCAGCACTTGGAGGCTGGGTGGTTCAGTTTTTTGATATCAATGTACTTTTTTACCTGTCATCCTTACTTTCTTTTCTTTCAATTGCCATTTTGCTTAATATGAAAGAAACCTTACCCAAGGCCAGAAAGGAAAAGTTCAGGATTTTACATTTGGCTCTTAACCGAGGTGAAGTCTTTGACTTTAGTGTTTTTCCTGTTGTAGTAGTGGTGTTTTTTACCTCATTTGCCTATGGTACCATTGTGACTTTGGTGCCTGATTTGAGCCAGAGTATTGGAGTAGCCAACAAGGGATTTTATTTCCTGATATTTACAATTTCTTCCATCGCAATTCGGTTTTTAGCCGGCAAATGGTCAGACAGAGTGGGTAGAGTGCAGATACTGAAACTCGGAGCTTTGATTTTGATTATTGCTATGTTGATAATTTCATTTTCAAAAAACATATACATTTTTAGCATATCTGCTGTGCTGTTTGGAGTTGGAATGGGCATAGTTTCGCCAATCACACAAGCCTGGACGATTGATTTGTGTGAAGACAAAAATCGGGGAAAGGCTGTGGCAACAATGTATATTTCGTTGGAGGCAGGCATTGGTTTTGGGGCATTGATTCCTACGTTTATTTATCAAAATAAAATTGAAAACCTGGCTTACACCTTTTTGTTTTCAACCTTAATTACCGCACTGGCTTTATTTTATTTAATTTTTGTTTACAAAAAAAGAATTTCCAATAATTGAAATTTGTCATTTTGAGGGTTTTATTGAGCAAAAACCTAAATTTCTACATAAACTGACGTTCTTTCCATCGTATCTTTCCTGTATTTGGGTCGTTATTTTTATCTTTGTAAAAAATACTTTTATGGAGCTAATAGATGGAAAGTTGATTTCTGCACAGGTAAAAGCCGAACTTCAGGCAGAGGTAGAAAAAATTGCAGCAAGTGGTGGTAAAATCCCGCATTTAGCGGCAGTTTTGGTTGGAGACAATGGTGCGAGTGAGACTTATGTTGCCAGCAAAATTAAATCATGCGAGCAAATAGGATTTAAATCGACCTTGGTAAGAAGAGATGCAAGTACCTCTGAAGCAGAAGTTTTGGAAATCATTAATCAACTTAATAATGACCCCGATGTGGATGGTTTTATTGTGCAATTACCATTACCCGACCATATCAATGTTGACCATGTGATTGAAGCCATAGACCCTAAAAAAGACGTGGATGGTTTTCACCCTATCAATATCGGAAGGATGGCTAAAGGGCTTCCTGCCTATATTTCAGCTACGCCTTTTGGTGTTTTGGAGTTAATTAAAAGATATAATATTGAAACTGCCGGTAAACATTGTGTGGTAGTAGGTCGTAGCCAGATCGTAGGATTGCCTATGAGCATTTTGATGCAGCGGAACACCTATCCCGGTAATTGCACGGTGACTTTGGCACATAGCAAAACTCAAAACCTGAAAGAAGTGTGTAAAAGTGCTGATATATTGGTGGCTGCCTTGGGCAAGCCCGAATTTATCACCGCTGATATGGTAAAAGATGGAGCCGTGGTGATTGATGTAGGCCTAACCAGAGTTGTTGATACAACTAAAAAAAGTGGGTTTGCATTAAAAGGTGATGTGAAATTTGATGAAGTTTCGGCCAAAACAAGCTATATTACACCTGTTCCGGGTGGGGTAGGGCTAATGACCGTTGCTGCATTGATGTACAATACCCTTCTTGCCTCTAAAAAAGAAATTTATAAATAAACTATAACCCTTCAATAAACTATGGAATCAATCGTAAACACTATTAACAGTTATATCTGGAGCAATGCACTCATAGTGCTTTGTCTGGGTGCCGGTATTTATTTTTCAATTCGAACTAAATTTCTTCAGGTAAGATATCTCAAGGAGATGGTTAAACTCCTTTTCGGAGGGCAGTCATCAGAAAAAGGGGTGTCTTCTTTTCAGGCTTTTGCCATTGCAATCTCTGGGCGGGTTGGTACCGGAAATATTGCAGGTGTGGCCACGGCTATTGCCATGGGTGGACCGGGTGCCGTATTCTGGATGTGGGCCATTGCCTTTTTAGGTGCTGCTTCAGCTTTTATTGAAGCTGCATTGGGTCAGGTCTATAAAGAAGTTATTGGTGGACAATATCGCGGTGGACCGGCTTATTATATTGAAAAAGGTCTCGGTATTAAATGGTATGCGGTTTTATTTGCCGTAGCTACCATTTTTGCCACTGCCTTATTCTTACCCGGTGTACAAAGCAACAGTATTGCAGGTGGTGTTTTCAATGCATTTGGTGTGCCGGTAATTTACACAGGTATATTGGTTTGTTTGTTATTAGGTTTAATCATTTTTGGCGGGGTAAAGCGTATCGGTAAGGTTGCCGAAATCGTTGTTCCATTTATGGCCGGTGGCTATATTTTGATGGCATTGATTGTAATAGCCTATAATTTCAGAGAAATCCCTGAAGTTTTTGGATTGATATTTCGTTCGGCATTTGCTGCTGAGCCAGCTTTTGCGGGTATTTTTGGTATGGCCGTAGCCTGGGGTGTAAAACGAGGGATATATTCCAACGAAGCCGGTCAGGGTACCGCACCTCATCCAGCTGCAGCCGCAGAAATCAGCCACCCTGCCAAGCAGGGGCTTGTTCAGGCTTTTTCGGTGTATGTTGACACGCTATTTGTTTGTACTGCAACTGCCCTCATGATTCTTTTCACAGACAGCTATAATGTTATTAATCCTGCCGGTGGATTTTTGGCGGAAAAACTTCCTGGTGTAGAAACCGGTTCCGCCTTCACTCAATATGCGGTAAATACCATTTTTCCAAGCTTGGGCGGAGGGTTCGTATCAATAGCATTGTTCTTTTTTGCATTCACTACAATCATGGCCTATTACTACATCGCTGAGACCAATTTGAGTTATCTGATGGATAAATTTGGTGGTAACAGGTGGATGATTCAAGGTTTGAGATTAATGATTATCGGGGCAACTTTTTATGGCTCCATTAAAACTGCTACTTTAGCCTGGACATTGGGAGATATCGGGGTAGGACTGATGGCCTGGCTCAATATTATCGCCATATTCTTACTTTCAGGAAAAGGACTCGCTGTTTTTAAAGATTATGAAAAACAATTGAAAGCAGGTAAGGATCCTGTTTTTAAGGCAAAAGAGGTAGGAATTGAAAATACAGATTGCTGGGAATAGAGAATATTTTTTATCAAAAAGAGAAGATGCAGCTAGCCACTGCATCTTTTTTTTACCAGGCAATAAAATCTTTAAATGTCTTTTTGATTTTTTCTTCCGATGGTTTTTGTTTTGATTCCCAGGAGGCATTTAATTCTAAGGCAACCAGCCCTTTAAGGCTCATGGCAGACATGAAATCATCCACTTTTTTCAAATAGTCAGGCCCTCTTCTTGAAGATTTTAAGGAGTAATCTCTCGAAAAAATATCTCCTTTGGTCTGGATTTCATTTTTCTTTTCTATTACATAATTAAGCCGGTCAATCAGGTCTTTCATTGATTTCCCTATAACCTCTGTGGCTTCAAGGGTGCCTATTGTCAATACAGTGGTGCCGCCAACAGTAGATATTAATCTCTGGGTATCAGGTTTATCTTTGGCAAAAATTGAAGATAAACCTGTAGTGGCACCAAGTGAAGCATTCAAAACAGACCTGTTTTTTTTGCCTTTTCTGGCTTTGTTGTAGGCTTTTTTGAGCTCCTCTTCTTTTTCTTTGAGCTGCTCCAGTAGCTCCCATGCTCTGGTCAGGGTGCCGTAGTATAATCCATAATTCTTGAGGTCAAGCTCAGCTTCGTTTACTGTGTTTTTTACATTGAAATTCAATCTTTTAACCTCTCTCTTTTGTGATTTATCTATTACATAAAAATCAATATAGAAGCCCAGCGTATCGTGCGGGTCCTGAACAAAATCATACCCCGGCATCCAGATAAACTCGTATTGGTTGTTGGTGTTTTTTATCAATGTACTCTTAGGAAAATTAGGCTTATTGGTCAGAAAATCAAATTCCATGATATCTTCTTCGCCATTGGGGTCAGTGAGATAAAACCTCACATTCACATTTTCGTTTTCTTTGATTTGAAAATAGTCTTTTTTAGGAACTATGGTGATAATAGGGGGTAAATCCTGCTGAGTAGCTTCAATTTTTAATTTCCCTTTGGTGAATGTTTTGGATGGCTGATCCTGAACCATAAATTCAATAAAAAATGGTTTGGTTTTCAGGCTTTTAAATTGATTCAGAGAGGGCGACCAGCTAATCTCACCTTTTGAATTAAGGTTCAGGCCTTCTGGAAAAGTTTCTAAAACAGGAATAAAAACAATCGGGTCGTTGTCCTCATCATGAGCCAGCTCAGGCGAAATCGTGTAATTGTTGGTAGAATTGTACTGAATAAAAAATACAGGCAAATCTTCAACCACCGGGGGGCGGTTTTGATGTAAAACCTTAAGGTCATAGCTTAAATTTTTTACTTCACCTTTGTTACAGTTTTTTTCAACTAAAATCTGAAAGATTTTTTCCTTTTCAATACGATCTACCAAGTGAAAGCCCGGACGCCAGCTAAATATTCCGTTTGAATCTATCTCCATCCCTGCTATTTTGCCCTGGATAATCCTGTAATTGTATTTTGTGCAAACACTATCCTGAGTTTTTTCAATCTGGAAATTGAGCAATTCACCTTCCTGAATTTTAAATGCAGATTTTGTTAAGCCGTTACCTGGATTGGATTGGGCAATTGACAAAAAAGGAAAAATGAATATTATTGAAAGTTTGAAAAATGTTTTGATAAGCATAGTTTAGGCTTACACTTTGTTAATTTAAAATTTTGAGCCGCTAACCTCAGTTTTTTGATTTTTTTGGAATCACAACACAAGGAAAGCCGAATAAACACCGGTCTTTTATCATTTTTACAACCTCGGCAGGAACGTTTTCTTCCCAACCTACTTCGCCTTTTTGAATCAGATCCAGCATGTTGTCGGTCTGAATGTTGAGATTAGCCTGATTGTAATGGAAAATATCCTCAATTTTATTGTTGGCAATGAGGTATCTGAACAAATCAAACAAATGTGTAGGAGGGTTAAATCTCATGCAATTCATGATAATGCTATTTCTTAGAGTAGGATACACAAACAGCTTAACTTTTTGACTAAATAACGTTGCGAAACCCTCTAAAATTTCACCCTTCAAATCTTTATAGTTATCCTCCTGAAAAATATACTCCAGATTTGGATAACCTATCACCAAACCTATCTTCAACCTCGTGATTTTAGATAAATCAGCCACCAGTTTATAATATTCAACATAATTGGTGATCATTACTGTTTGACCTAGCGAACATAAAATGTCAACCCTGTCCAGGAAATCTTTGTCGTCAATTTCTTGCTGTCCTTCTTTCAGGGAGTGAAGGGTGAGTTCGGAAAGTACAATGAGTTTCGACTCATCTACATCGGGTTCCTGAATAAACTGCCTCACGCCATTTTCGAGCATATCAATATGTACGTTAATAATCGGCCTGAATCGCCCTCTCAGTACAAAAATATGCTTTTTATAAAGGGTGTCTGATGGCTGAAGGATTTTACCGTCAGGGCCAAAAAGTGCCAGGTCACAAAAACCATTTTTCACCAGCCTGAGACTCATCAGTCTGCCATCGACATTTTTAAATTTTGGTCCTTCAAATCTTATCATGTCAATCTGGATACGGCCCAGAGAAAGATTGTCCCTTAGTGATTCCAGTAATATTTCAGGATTTTCATGATAATAAAAACAGCCATATATAAGATTAACGCCAATAATTCCAATGGCATGTTGCTGAAGCAAGGTGTCATTGTCTAGCATTTTTACATGCACTATTACATCATGAAATTCTCCCTGGGGCTCAATCTGGAATCTGCAGCCAATCCAGCCATGCGGTTGATTGGTTTTATGGTAATTCAAAGCCACCACCGTATTGGCAAAAGAAAAGAAAGTAGTTTCACTTCCCCGCTGCTCGTCGAGTCTTTCGATCAGTAGATTGTACTCATGGTTGAGCATACTCATCAGGCGTTCCTCACATACATACCGCTTGTCAGATATGGTACCATAAATGGCATCAGAAAAGGTCATGTCATAGGCCGACATTGACTTGGCAACAGTTCCTGAGGCTCCTCCGGCTTTGAAAAAGGCTCCTGCCACATCCTGACCGGCACCGATTTCAGCAAAAGTGCCATATATCTGTTTGTCCAAATTTAACTTGAGGGCTTTCTGGTTGGTACCGAGTCCCAAATCATGGAAAATTGACATTCTTTTAGTTTCTTTATGAAGGTTTCCTTTAATGCAAAAATATAATATTTTTTGTACTTTATTAAGTATATAAGGCTAAAAATGTACTTTTTATTGTATTTTAGATATATGATTTAATTTACATTCCTAAATATGTTATATTTAAAGCCTGATATTTTATATTTTATTTTTTAAATATATCATTAAATTTGAAATTTCAGAAAAAATTGAAAAATATGAAAAAAAATCTACTATTTATTTTATTGCTGTTTTCGGGACTGAATATCTTGGCCCAAAACGGATTTGACAAGAAGAAAAAGACCAGTTCGGGCGAAAAAGTTACAGGTGATTTTCAGGTAATTAGCGGCAAAAATGCGAGGAAGAAAAGCATCTCAGGATTTTCGGTTTCGACTCAGGATATCACCAAAAAGGTTATTAAAGATGAAGATTCTGATGCAGTAATTTACCTTAGTAATAAGTCTTTTTCACGTGGAATGAAAAAAGCCCGGAAAAGCTTTGCCGAGTCAGGAAATGAGTTTTTTAAGGCACATAAAAATGATTTGAAAATTGACAATCCTGCCCTGGAGTTTCTCAAAATTGAGGAAACCACCGATGAGATCGGGAGAAATCACCTGAAATATCAGCAAAGGTTTAAAGGCGTAAACATATATGGCGGAGAGTCGATGGTTCACACTAATGAACTGGGTTATGCTGAATTTCTGACAGGAAAAGTGTATCCGACGCCCAAAATAAATACCATTGCTCAAATTGATGCTAAGTCTGCCATTGCGGCATGTTATCAGGATTTGGGAAAGACCACCATCATTCAAAACAAAGGACTGGTAGGAGGACTGCTCAAAACTGAAACCGAGCAGTCAGAGTTGGTAATTATTCCGGAGGGTGGAAAAGAATTTTTAGCTTATCATATCACAGTTAGACCCAATATGCTGGAGCGTTGGGTGTATTTTATTGATGCCAATACCGGTAAAGTTTTGGATAAATACAATCATACTTGTTCGTTGGATGGTGTGGTAAATGCCTCAGCAAAAGACCTAAATGGGGTAACCCAAGCGTTTAAAGCAGTACAGGTTGGTGGTGTAAATTATATGATTGACCCCACCAAGTCAATGTATAAAAGTACACAGTCCAAATTACCGGATGACCCCATTGGAACTATTTGGACCATAAATGCACAAAACTCAAAAGTAGATGCAGACGAACTAAATCTGGCACATGTTACTTCTAATTCGGCTACCAGCTGGAATGCTACGGCGGTTTCGGCTCATATTAATGCTTCAAAGTGTTATGATTATTTTTTGGCAAAATTTGGAAGAAATTCATTAAATGGTAACGGAGGAAATATTATTTCGGTAATCAATATCGCAGATGAGGACGGTAAAGGCATGGATAATGCTTATTGGAACGGCCAGTTTATGGGATACGGCAATGGCCGTGATGCTTTCAAACCTTTGGCAGGAGCGTTGGATGTGGCTGGACATGAGATGACCCATGGGGTGGTAGAAAATACTGCTAAACTGGAGTATCGGAATCAGTCAGGAGCTTTGAATGAATCATTTGCGGATATTTTTGGTGCTTTGATTGATACCAAAAACTGGACGATGGGTGAGGATGTCGTAATAAAATCACAATTTCCGTCCGGAGCACTGAGATCTCTGGAAAATCCCAATCAGGGCGGTAAAAATGACCCGGGTTATCAGCCCAAAACGATGTCTCAGTACGAATATTTGCGTGATACACCCAGCGAGGATAATGGTGGTGTGCATGTCAATAGTGGTATACCAAATTATGCCTTTTACAAATTTGCAACCGCTTCTGGTATGAGTCGCGAAAAAGCGGAGAAAGTATATTACAGAGCCTTGACTAATTATCTGACACGTACTTCTAAATTTACGGACCTCAGAATAGCTGTGCTACAGGCCACTAAAGATTTGTATGGTCAGGCAGGTGAATACAATGCCGCTGCCGCAGCTTTTGACGCAGTAGGTATTACTGACCCCAATGCTTCTGGGGGTACCGGCGGAGGTGGGTCCGGTAGTTCGGGTAGTGGTCAGACCACCATTCCGGTTAACCCCGGGACAGAGAAAATAGTAGTTTTGGATCCGATATCAGGAGATTTATATGCGACTGCTTTGAATGAAAACCTACCACCAGTTATTGTTAAAAATTTAGGTTCCCAAGGTAAGCCAAGCATTACCGACGATGGTAGTTTTGTGTATTTTGTCGGTAATGACAAGCACATTTATCGTAAAAGTTTAACCACTAATGCGGCAGTTCAGAAATTAAGTGAAAATGCCAGCTGGCGAAATGTGGCCATATCAAAAGATGGTAAATTGCTGGCGGCTTTGGCGAGTGAGCTGGAGCCTGTGATATACATTTATGATTTAGTAAATGGTAAAAATGCTAAATTTGAATTGTATAACCCTACTTATTCCAAGGGTGTTAGTTCAGGTGAAGTACAATATGCCGATGGCTTGGAATGGGATTATTCAGGAGAATATCTTGTTTATGATGCATTCAATGCCGCCAAAAGTAATTTCAAAACGATAGAATTCTGGGATGTGGGTATTTTGAATGCCTGGGATGCTGTAGGAAAGACTTTTGGGGATGGAACCATTGAGAAATTGTTTACCAACCTCGAAGAAGGCGACAATATCGGGAATCCCGCCCTGGCAAAAACCAATACCGGCATCATGGCATTTGATTATTTTTTGGAAGATGAAGATACTTATTATGTTTTAACCATCGATTTCGGTAAATCAGGCGAAAATATTGGTATCGTTGAAAATAATAATATCGGATATCCGGATTTTAATAAGTCAGATAAAATGCTGGTATTTAATGCTTATGATGGCGACACCGAGGTGATAAGCACAGTAAATCTCGACACAGACAAAATCACGCCCACTTCAGAGGCAGAAGTCAGATTTAAGGATGCCAAATGGGGAATCTGGTTTGCATCAGGTACGCGTGCTTTGCCAACCAAAGAAGCTCAGACCATTACCATCGCAGCTATTCCTGACAAGCAGCCTAAAGCCAGTTTCGATATTTCGGCTTCGGCTTCATCTAATCTGGGCTTGATTTACACTGTCGTTAAAGGCGATGCAAGTATTTCAGGCAAAAGGGTGACGCTTGGCAGCACACCGGGTAAAGTGACCATCAAGGCTATACAAGATGGAACCACCAAATATGCCCCTGCCACTGCAGAAGCAAGCTTTTGTATCATTCCGCCGGCACCCAAACTTACTGATAATGGCCAAACAGTGGTAGCATCAGGCGGAACTTTGTACCAATTTTATGTCAACAATAATCCAATTGGCGGCCAAACCAGCACTGCAACCTTTAAGAAGGATTTTGGAGGTACTTATACGGTAAAAACGGTTACCACCGATGGATGTGTGAGTGCCACTTCAAACGCCCTTACGGTGGTTGCCTTAGCCTCCGAGCCACAGCAGGAGCTATCAGTAATGATATCGCCCAACCCCTCTTATGAAAATGTGAAAATCGACATTCCTTTAGGCGAAACTTTGAAGAAAATTGAGGTGATGGATAGCAAAGGTTTAAAGGTGAAAACCTCCGATTCCCAGTTGGTGAATGTTTCAGACCTGGCAACCGGACAATATATGTTTAAAGTCGAAACCGACAAAACATCCAGAACGGTGAAAATTATAAAGAATTGATATAAAAAATTTTAAAACATAAAGCCGTCGGTTTATACTGACGGTTTTTTTTGTGTTAAATCAAATCAATTCACTTTTTCACCAAAATACCCTTCTCAACACTTTCAATAAGAAGGTTTTCAGCAAAATGCCAGATAGAGGATGAGCCTTCCTTGATTACTTTTTTCTTGTCATATACTTTTTGATAATCCACATTATATTCCGCCCAGGTGCCGCCATTGTTGGAGGTATTTTGGAGCAGCGGTTCCAGGCGATCCATTGATTTGGCAAACTTTGCTTCGGCAGTCTGCCCTTCTTCAAATTCCTGCCAGATTTCGATGAGTTCGGCGGCCTGATCTGCAGGTAAAAGCCCGAAAATACGTTTGGCGGCTACCAGTTCTTCTTCGGTGTTGGTGTGGTTTTTCTGAGTGTCATAAATGAATGTATCGCCGGCATCAATCTCTACGATATCATGGATCAGTACCATTTTAACCACTTTCAATATGTCGATGGCTGTATTGGAATGCCCGGCGAGGATGATCGCCATCATGGCCAGGTGCCAGCTGTGCTCGGCATCGTTTTCGTGGCGGTCACTGTTAAATAGCCGCGTTCTCCTCTGAATGTATTTGAGTTTGTCGATCTCCCTGATGAAGTCGATTTGTTTTAACAGATTAAGATCTTGCATTGAAATTCGCTATTTTGCTTAGGACAAAATTATGGATTTTGAGGGGATTTGGGGAAATTATGTGTGGTTTTAAGAGGAAATATGTTTGGAGGCAATTTCTGGAAATAAAACAGATAAAAGATTTTTAGACAAAATAGAATGCAGAAATAAAGTATTATCTTTTCTAATGTCCAACACTTTTGATATCAAAGCATAAATATTAGGATTAAAAATCATTTTCTATCTATCCCCAGGATGAACGTATGATATATCCAAAAGAGATTTTTTTACAATTCTTTTTATTTTTTTTGCAATAATTTTAATGGATATTTTGTGTTAAAAAACATCATTACTGGCTTCATTGCTACTTTTTCTTTCATTTCTAAACTGCATTAAACTTTGATTGTCAATTAACCATTTCTCTCCAGATTCGGTCAAACGGCACGCAAGAAATTCGTTGTTTTGATAATCGAATTCCTTAAAAGTTTCAATAAAACCTTTACTTTGAAGTTCTCTTACTGATATGCTTACTGCTAGAGCATTGTAACCAGCTTTATCCATATCACTTTTTAAATAGTAAAGGGAAACAGAGTCTTCCCGTGTTAATTGGTTTTCCATAATTAAAAGCATCATTGTCAATTCATGTGGTTTTATCCCTTTACTTTCTTTAATTGGATTTTCAAGTATTTGATTTACTGATTTTTGTTTACCAATGAGCCCAACTAATTTTTCTTTAATTGCAATTTCAAGTTTTTCATATTCACTCTTTGAAGTCGTTTTGTAATTTATTATTTGTCTGTGTTGTATGTCAAAGGGAAATTTTTGTCTTTCTTCAGTAATCATAACTACATCTTTGCCAATTGCAAAAGCGAACCCAAGTTCATACCAAACATTAGGATTGTCCAAAGTAATTTCTGCAAAGCATATTCTTGCAGTTTTAATTCCTTCCTCAATTCTTTCAATTGGAATGGTTACAGTTGGGTCTCTGTCTACTCTATATGGTTCAAGTCCTGCGGCTTTGATAGCAGGTTCAAAAACATCAGAATATCTTTGGTCAAATTTGTCTTTGTCGAAGGGCTGAATTACGAAGCAAGTGTCCATTTAATGTCTTTCTTTATATTTTTCTGGTAATTCAAAATATATGCAAATTAAGTAATATCTCTTTAGAACCTTTTTTATCAATCAATATGGACATTGCATTTTCGGTTGGGTAAATATTTTTTATCAAATTTAATAAAAACTTTTTCCCTTTAATGCTTTGACTCCTAACATTCTTAATGATTTTTAATATAGTTGAATTCAATTATACCAAAACAAAGTATTCCTGTTGTAAAAATAGAAAATCATCAACATTCAAACAAAAAAAAATGAACTGACTTTCGCCAATTCATTTTTTAGATGCTCTATGTAATCAATCCGAATTATTTGATAAGGTTTTTGAAGGCTGAGCCAAAAATCACATAGCTGGTATTGCCGGCGATGGTGCCTTCGTTTTGTCCCCAAAGGAAAGGCCAGTCGTCATAATTCTCAAAATGATCGGGTTTTCTGAACAATATCCCCGGAGCCACATTTCCCGGTATAAACGAGAAATCGGCCCGGTTGTTACCATAAAATACCGCTTTAGGGCGTGCCGCACCCACTGCAGCTACCAGTGAATAGTTGTGATAAGGATGGCAGCCAAACAAAAAGTTAGACACCTTAAAGGCATGATTGGCATCGATGATATCAGGGAAATATTTGCTCGCAAAACACAGCGTAGTGCCGTAACTGAGCAAAGCACCGCCGCCTGCCCAGTTGCCAAGGCCGATAGGCACCCCATAAGGGTTATCTTTTTCGAGCCCAAGAACGTACTCTTTGTATTTTAGCATATATGGGCGGAGTTTTTCTTTATAGGCGGCATCCATGTGCGGGATGGCATTGAGGGCTGTCAAAATCGTGAAATTGACGTTTCGGTCAAGAGCAGGCCATAAAAGCTCCTGAAATTTATTGACATATTGCTGCTCGCCGGTAGAGATATATAGCTGCAGGTTAGTCGAGATGTCGGCAAACCTACCCCAGCGGCTCAGACTATCCTGAGGCCTTTTGGCAAGCAGCTCGTTAGCTTCGCTCAACAGTCTTTTTGACTGCACCAAAGCTCTGGCCGAGAGGTCGTCGTTGTAACCTTTCAAAACCCGGCTCACAGATGCAAACATGGTAGCAGCGTTAAGGTCAAGGCTCGGGTTACGGCTCGTAAATGCCCACATATCGTCTTTTACGCCACTTGAGAGGCCATCTTTGGCTTTTTCATATGGCCCCAGATTGGGATTATAAGGCAGGCCGTCGGTCAATGAGGCAGCATCTCCCAGGTGATGGTAATTGTCAAGCACCGAGTTGGACAGCGTCTGCGACATGTGCCCGATAATTTCGGCTTGTGCAACGAGATTCAAGGCTCCATGTTCGATAAATTGCAGCATGTCAGGTGTGCCGTCAGGTCTGTGGAGGTCCACATAGCGTTGTTTTTGGTCCACGAAAGTCTGGTCACGCATTGGCTTGAAATATTCCCAGGTATGTACAAAATTCTGCACCACACTGATATTGGAGCCCGTTTCGATGTCAAAGTCTCCGGCATCAAAATATCCGCCGACATTTAAACCCGGGATAAGCTCCAGCGGCTTGTATTTGGTGTCGGTGGTAGGCCCCTGGCTGTGAAGGTCAAAGTGGTCGGTATTGGGAGGAGCCTGCAGATAGCCTTCTTTGAAAGGCTCACCATGCCATACCCGATAGGCTTCGTTTACGGTCATGTGATTCATGTGAATCGGAATCCATACATCGCTGGTGGCGTCGGTTATTTTTTCGTAAACGTCATTCTGAATAATAAAGTTATTGGTCTTATTATCACCATATTGGATATAATAAATACCTGGTGTTTTCACGGAAGTAAAGTCAAATTTCGCATAATGGTATTTGTAATAGTTACCCCAGGAAACCACTTTTCCACTGAAAGCCACTTTTGCGTTGCCATCGTCACCCACTTTATACAAGGAGGCGGTGGGCTGAGGCTTGTCTTTTTTGTCGAGCTCTATTACAGCCACTTTAGGTTGGGCAGGGGTGTAGCCCACCTGCGAAAATCCGATGTTTGGCTTTCTCAACCAGCCTTTTATGGCATTAGGCTCAACGGTCCAGGTCAATACTTTGCCGGTTTTACCGGCAGGCAGCACACTTCTGAGTACAAACCAGCCATTTTGAGCCAAAATACGGCCATCATAAAGTTTTAAGTCGGCATCCTGCGAGGTGACTTTTACCATTCGCTCGGGATCGTCGGGTGATAGCAGGATGCTTCTGCCGGTTTCGAGCGGAAGCGGGTCGATGTACTTGCCGGTGCCACGGTCGTCGGCGGTGATGTATCCTTTAAACTGTTTTGGTTTTTCGCTGTTGGGTAGGGTAGTAGTACTGCTTACCACATAGCGTGGGAAGCGGTTGTAACGGCCATCCATAAGAAATGTTTTACCCCAATACTGCGAAGGCAGAAATTCGATATTGAACCCTGCATTGCCTTCAAGACCTTTTGGGACTGGCTTGTCAAGATAAACTGAAATTTCCACGCCTTTGCCTTTTGTTGTAACCACCACCCGCGATTCAAAGTCATAGTCTTTGTATCGGAGATTTGAGCTGATACTATTGGCGGCTTTGTCCACTTTGCGATTGTAGATTTCGGGCACCAGGTCCCATTGCTCGGGAGTGTTGGAGAGTCTGACGGCACCACCCTGCACGGTTCTGACCCCATGATGGATGATTTCTATGCCTGCGTTTTTTTCGTCATTAAAGCCACCGGTAAACAAGTTATTGTAAACCAGTACATTGACTCCCTGCGTCTCGAAATACTCGAGGTTGTTGAGTTTTAATTCCTGGGCGGTGGAAAAACGGGAGATTGTCAGTATCAGGAATAATACTGAAAAAAGGGTTTGTTTTTTCATGTTGAATAAATGAGTAAATTTTTATGGTTGAAATAAATGAGCCATTAAAATGTATTTTGAGAGTGTTTTGCTGCCCAAACTCCAGTTTAAAGGATTAACAAAATTAGTGATTATTGAAGTAAAGAAGGCTAAGGATTGTCTCCATATTTATGTTTTATGGATGCTAAATTGGTGGGTTGAAATATTTTTTAATTTTTTTCTGGAAAAAGGCTGTCAGTAATTCTATTCCTAACATTTTTGATAGAAACTTTCAGCATGTATTATTGATAATTCTTTGTAAAATGATGTTCTTTAGTAATAATAGAACCGATATAAAACAGGAATAAAATTTTTGATCAGTTTTTAAATCTTTTCTCAAAGAACCAGCATATCTTTCAGGAAGGTCAGGTCAGATACAGTTTCAGAGTCAAGAGAATTGGTTTGGGTCAAAATCTGATTAATTTTTTCTGAGAAGCGGGCTTTGCTTGGCTTGTCATTGAGCCATTTTTCAATATCAATATTAGTTTCGGGCTTATTGAAGGCGTTTTTTAGGATGATGCCATTTTGCTCGCCATATTCACAATCGTTCATTACCAAATCTTTGTAATGTAAAACGCTTTCAAAACTCGCTGTATTTTCCCAAGTTGCCAATATAGGTTTTAAATCAAAATGAGCTGAGGAAAACATCACTAAATAAGTAGAAATGCCTTCACCATCAGGTGAATAGGGGTAATAACTCAGGCATTTTTCAAAAAACAATTTAGAAAAGTAAGTTAACAACTGCATTTCTTCTGCCGGCCATTGGTCTTGTTTATGCAATTCCAAACGATGAAAAACGGTCTCGGTGGCAGCATCAGGCACTTCAAAGTGTGTCATTAGCTCCAAAACCCTTGGCAGAAAGTGCTTCATTTCCCATAATTCCCGCTCAGAATAACTTCTCGCCGACTCAAAATAGCCGCTTCTTAGCTGCTGGGCGGTGATTTCTCTAAGGGGAGTATTGACCAAGGCGGCCTCGTCACTATCGCTTACGCAGCATCTTTTGCATACATCCAGGGTGGTACCGATAGTATATTTTTCAAAGATTTTATAGGCTTGATGTATTAATTCTTCTAAGGTCATAGGTTGAGTTTTCCGGCAATTTTTTTATCCCAAAAGTAAGGTTTAAGGCTTAAAATCCAATGAAGTGGAATCCTGATTCAGCCTTTTATTTCATAACAGAGCTCCACCATGCCATTTTGATAAGCCTTGGTATCTTTGAGATGAAGAGGAATTTCTTTACCCACATATTCAAAAAAACGCAATCCGTCGCCCAGAATTATGGGCAGAATATTTAGCCTTATTTCGTGAGCCAGGTTTAAATCAATAAATGTTTGCGTGAGTTTTGCCCCTCCCACCATCCAGACGTTTTTCCAGGCAGGATTGAGATGGTTTTCAATCAGCGTTTTCGCATCACCTGAGAAAAAAGTGACACTTGGCAACTCCTGCTTAAGGTTTCGACTCGTAAGGACAAAAGTGGGCGTGTCGCCATATACCCAGCCATAATCTTTGGAAAGCTCCAGAGCATGTTCATAAGTAGCCGAGCCCATGATGTAGCAATCCACCGCTTTACTGAATTCTTCCGGGCTCGAAAATGACTCACCCTTTTCATAGTGATCGGGGGTTTCAAACCATTCCACGTTGTTGTCTCTCTTTGCGATAATACCATCCAAACTTGATACCATGTGTATGGTGATTATGACTTCCCGGTTATTCATTTTGGCTATTTGTAATTCTTGTTATTAAAATTTATTTGGAAATAAAATATTGAGAGAAAACTTTATAAAATTCTAGATAAAGTTTGCAAACTGATTATTGATTTTAGTCATCTAACTTACCCTTAAAGTCCATTTTCTGATGAAGGATTCTGATAATTTCGATTACATTTTCAAAGTCATTAATTCTATAAAATATGAAGTGTGATTTAACTTTTGAGCGAAAATAACCCTCTTTAACAAACCCAAATTCCTGACCTGAAAACGGATAATTACTTAAATATTCAATTTCATCCAAAATAAGGTTGAAATAATAATCTGCCTGATCGGCTGACCAATTAAAAAAAGTATATTGCCAAATGTCTTCAAGGTCATTTTCGGCTGCTTTACTTATTTTAAAATTCATTGGTCAGTTTTGAATTTTGTATGAATCTTTTTTAGAAATTTTTCGCGATCAAAATCCTCAGAAAAACCCGAATCTTCCCCTTTTTTAAGTTCAGAAATAAGATTGGCCTTTTTATTTTCTTCATCTTCAAAAAATCTAAGAGCAGTTCTGACCACTTCACTGGCCGAAGAATACTTCCCTGTTTTTATTTGTTGCGAAATAAAATTATCAAAATAATCTCCTAATAGTATTGAAGTATTTTTTGCCATAAATTTTTTTAATCAAAAATACCATATATTGGTATATTTTCAAAGAAAATAATTGCGGTTGAATTGAATTTAGAATTGTTTTACTAATCAACATTGTATATAATCCATCCTATCTCCCCTTACTATACCAAAACGGAATAATCACATACTCGTCATAGACTTTTTTGGGTAAACTGTCTGTTTTTAAGGTTTTTATATAAAGGGTATTTTTACCGGTTTTACAGTTTTCGGTGCTCAGATAGGCTTTAATTCCTTTGCTGAGGGCATTGGTTTCAAATAAAGAATCAGGAGAATTGAGAGTGGAATCATTAAGGGATATTTGGAAATAGGTTTCGAGACAAGCCAATCTGGCCGCATCCCGCAGGGGTCTTTTCTGTGAGTTTCTGAGGCTGTCGGCCATTTTAGGTTCCTCGTATATTTTAACCAAATCCTCATCCAAAACTTTGGAATAATTGATAAAAAGTTTCAGAAATGGTTCTTCAATCACATCTGATTGTATGCTCGCGGCAGGTATTTCGTCTTTTTCCGTTCTGAGATTATCATAAAAATTGATTTCGAGTTTATGCTTTGCAGACCCTGAAGAGAAGTAATTTCGGGATTCCATGATCGGAACACCCACATGCTCAAGCAATTTGAAGCTGTAAATTCCGATTGCCACGGTAAAAAATGTAAACCCGATAATCAAAACCGTCCTAAAATACTTTTTATGGGGCATATTTGACCCAAAAGTAAAATTGATGTATTGCATGGGCTTGTACATGCCCATGTATAAGAACGTACTTTTTTCAATCGTGGCTTTGTATAGTCTCCCCAGCATTGGTTTACTACGGTATTTTTCTTTTGAACCTATCGCCATTATGACCATGGAAAAGGTCCATATTAGGCCAAGAAGTACCAAAAATATTATTTTCGTTTTTTCGTACACCACAGGAAGGTAAGTTTTGAAACCAACCGTTGCCACAAAACCAACTAAATACAGTATTGCCATCATGATACTAAACAGCACCAGCACAAATGCAATGGAGAAAATCTGACTGCAAAGTTTGTCGAGTTTTACTATGTAGGCATCCAATGTACCGAACTTTTGCTTGTACATTTCGGCCATATCTTTGGTGGTGTTCGGGATATTGTCAAAGTTAATGCCCTGAGGGAACACCGCCCTCAGACCTACCAAGGCGATCCAAAACGCCCGAAAAATAAAGTGGATAATAAACGTAAAAATCAATAAATAGGCGGAAGATTTACCAAAACTATATGCCAGTGTCGGAAAAACCTCACTCGAAAGCTCCCTGCTAATCTGGTAGTTAAGATAATAACTGCTGATGGCTTTGTCGGCCAGCTCGGGCAGGAAGGAAGTTGAAAATATGGCGGCTCCCGAAACCACCAGTTCGAGGTTCCAGCTTTGATTTGACAGCTCTTGTATCCAATTACTTTTTTCGTGAGGAGTGTTTTCCATCAATTAGTTTAGGTTTTGGGCAAAGATAAGTAATGGGAGTGGAAAATTTTTGTTCCTGCTATTTCCCCGGCTCAAATTCCACCATCCATTCGATGCCATATTTGTCACGGAACATCGCGAATGAAGAACCCCAGGGGCTTTCTTCCAAAGGTATTTCGATTTGACCACCTGCCGATAGTCCGTAGTATAGCCTTTCGGCCTCTTCTTTGCTATCTGTACTTATCGAGATTTTGCTGCGGTTCTCATTTTCATTGGTTTTACCCATGATTTCGGGCACGTCATTGCCCATTAAAAAGTTAGGACCGATAGATAAGGCAATGTGCATGATTTTCTCGGCTTCGTGTGCCGGCACCGGGAAATCTTCGCTGGCGATGTCTTTGAAGCGGGTGATTTTGGCGAACTCACCACCAAACACCGACTTGTAAAAATTGAAGGCTTCTTCGGCATTGCCATTGAAATTGATATGAGGGTTAATAAGGGCCATTTTTTTAGTTTTTTGTAAATGTATTTCTTTTTTAGGATAGGTGCAACAGTAGTATTTGCACTTCTATTCTCCTGTGAATGGCCAGCATGCACATTAATAAAGGCTGGAGCATTCGCACAGCTGGAATTAGATTTCATTAAAAAAACGCTTTCTAAAAACAAAAAGAATAACAATAGTTGCAAAACAAGCAATAATTAAGCCTTTTAATACTTGAATTGTGAAACACAAATCTTGTCCCGTAACTACTGAAAGACAGTCAGATGAATTGTCAGTTTCATATTTCAAACTTACCATTATGTTGATAATTCCAAAAGCAAATATGAAAATCCCAAAAACTGATAGCCCGATTAGAGTATAGAATATAATTTTTTTTGGTTGTTTCATTCTTATCTACATTGTTGTTCTTTTTGGAGTTGCACAACGGTCGAGCAGGTTTGCGGGCGATTTCCTATCGAGTTACACAAAAAGTTGGAGCAGGTTAAAACCCTTTGCATACTACTGAAACCCTTATTGGCTTTTTTGTTTGTTGTGCGTTCTTTCATTTTTTTCATTAAGAAATTCAAATTCTTTAATGTTAGTATGTTTTATCAATTGCATTGGTTTATTATTTTTATCGGAATATCCTATGATTACAAAGTTTTTAAAAATTAACAATCTAAAATCAGCACTTGTAATGAAAATATTTGGGGTAGCATAAGAGGCTATAGATTTTTCCCATCCTTTCGAATTGTCAATCAACCAGTCATTAAAATTTTTAAATTCTTTAGAGTCTTTGGAAAGCAATTTTGTTGAAGTACTATTTAAACCAAATGAACTTTTTGTCCAATAAGTTATTTTTAAATCTGAATTATTAATTTTCAAATCATTTATGTCAATTGATTGCGAACAAGACTGAAAAGCAATAAGAAAAACAGGCAGAATAAATAATTTTTTCATTACTTTCCGTGTGTCAATTTAATTATCTGGCCATTCCTGGAATTTATAATAATCAGAAAAGTTCCCCCAGTTATTTCTTTAGGTAATCTTCCTCCAATTATCCAATATTCATCTATTTTATATAGCTCATAAGGTTTTTGTTTCTCAATATTCTTTTGACCATAAATTTCAAATAGAACAGTCTCAGCGTACTTAATTGCAGTTTTTTGAGTCTTTATAACCTTATCAACAAGTATCTGTTTTTCAGATGAATTATTTATCGCACTTTCCAATTCTTGTTTTGCGTATTCAAAACCTAATTTCGACCTTTCTGTCTGTGAACAAGCAACTAGAGTCGAGGTAAAATACATTATAATCAGAACTATTTTTTTCATGTGTCATAGTGTTTTTTTTGAATACGCACAACGGTCGCGGCTATGGGCAGTGGCGGGATTCGGAGTTGTGTTTGTACCCCACGTTACAGACCTACGCTACGAGACCAGGCGTTAAATACGATACAAACCCCGCCATTGCTTATGAGTCGTTGTTAGCGGCAGGGTATTTTTGTTTTATTTTAACTCGTATCAAATTCATCTGTTTGTTTGTCAACTCAATTACATTAGTTTCTAATTTATCTCTCTTTCCAACGAAAGTATCAATAATACTACTTTTCTCCTCAATTAATTTATCTGCCGATGTTTTTATAGAATTACCATCTTTCAATAAGCTTTCTAATTTCTCAAGTTTAAGAGAAATCGTTTCTATATCTATCAAAAAGTCCATGGTCAAACTATGTAATTTTGCAGCCATTAAATAAGCTTCTTTTATGTTATTAATAAACTTTTCATCAGATTCATATAATGTCAAACGCCATATGCAACTAATTACCTTAGAATGTTGAATATTCAAATCGTCAATTGTTCTTCGAATTTTATCAGGGAAAAAAGAATTATTAATTACTATATCTATTCTTTTAATTGAATACTCTGTCCATAGAATGTAACTATCATAATAATTTATAAGAGATAACTTACTTTCAATAAACCAATCTTGTTCTTTTGAACTAAGATTCTTAATTGTCTCAATCTTACTAGTTATATCTGAAATATCTTCCTTTGTTGCTAAATTCTTTCCTTTTTCGGAAAAATAGCTTTTAAAAAGTACTATATACAATCCAATCAAGATGATAATAATATCTAATAAAAGCCTTACTAATTCCATCATTTTACATATTTAGAAGTGACTTGCAACTTTGCCGCTAACATTAGTATTTACACAATTGTGTATATACCTATTTTAGTTGTATGTTTTTTTTCGTTTAAATAGTTTATTATCAAAGATATATACATTTGTGAGCATCTGTTGTCGGTTTTTCATTCCAATTTTATAGACCGTGTGGTCTTTTATCATGTGAAAATAGAAATTATTTTTTGAATATCAAATACTTAGCTTGTGCTGGAGGGCAATTTCCACACAAACTTGTAATGTCCGCGGGTAAACCCTTGACGCATATAAAACTCGTGGGCACGGGTGCGTTTGAAGTTGGAGCTCAGCTCTATCTGATCTACTTCTTTTTTCTTGCAGTAGTTTTTGGCAAATTCTATCAGTTTTTCACCGATTTTTTGATTGCGGTAGGCGGCAGTTACCACCAGTTCCTGTATCTCACAAATGGTTTTGGCGTGGTGCAGGTGGTCAGAGAAAACCATGCTGAGCAGGGCCAGGGGCGTGTTTTCGTCCCAAACCAAAAAATAATGGTGGGTTTCAAGCAGGAGATTTTTCTTAAAAACCCGCTCAAAATCCACCTCGTTGAGTACAGTCTCTTCCAGCTCGTCAACCAGCAGCTTTACTGCCGGCAGGTCTTCGTGTTGAGCTCTTCTAATGGTCATCGTTATTTTATTTTAGCCCATGCGTCCAGTTTTTCTTCCAGTATGCTCAGTGGCAGGCAGCCATGTTTCAGCACTTCGTCATGAAAGGCCGCCAGACTAAACTTATCACCCATTTCGGTCATGTATTTTCCTCTCAACTCCCTGATTTTCATTGCTCCAATCTTATAAGAAAGTGCCTGTCCGGGATAAGCCATGTAGCGTTCTATTTCGGCAGTGGCACCTTCTACCGAGATGGCCTCGTTTTCGAGCATGTATTGCAATGCCTGCTCGCGTGTCCAGCCTTTGGTGTGCATGCCGGTATCTACTACCAATCTGATGGCCCGGTGTATTTCGTCACCCAATGCACCGAGATATTGATAAGGGTCGGTATATAGCCCGAGGTCTTTACCCAACGACTCGCAATACAGAGCCCAGCCTTCGCCATAGGCCCCATACCAGCCAAACCGCAGGAATTTCGGGATATTGAGGTTTTCCTGCTGCAATGATACCTGGTAGTGATGCCCCGGAATGGCCTCATGCAAAAACAATGACTCCATGCCGGAGGTCACGTTAAACTTGGTGGCGTCAGGTATCGGAACATAAAAAATGCCCGGGCGGCTACCGTCAGCAGTACCCTGGATATATTCTGCACTGGCCGAAGCCTCTCTGAATGCCTCGGTGCGACGAATCTCAAACTTAGTCTTTGGCGTGAGGTTAAACATCTTTTTGAGGTTGGGCTCCATTTTGGTCTGTATATTTTTGAAAGCCGCCAACACCTCTTCAGGAGTCTTGTAAGGCATCAGTTTCGGGTCGTTTCTTACCGAAGCCAGAAATGCATTCAAGTCGCCTTTGAAGCCTACCTGCACCCGTATTTTTTCCATTTCTTTCCTGATACGATTGACCTCAGAGAGTCCAATCTGCATGATTTCGTCGGTTGACTTCAGACTTGTGGTCCAGTAGTAAGTCAGGAATTTATAGTGATTGATACCATTTTTTATGGATAATATACCGCTTGAGCCCCGGGCTTTGGGCAAATAGGTGTTTTGCAGGTAATCGGCAAGTTTTTTATAGGTAGGCTTTACTTTGGTTTCGATGGCCGTGGTGTATTTGGCGGTGATGGCAGCTTTTTGTACAGCATCCAAACCGGCAGGGATTTTTTTCACCGGACCATAAAATAAATGTGCTGTGGGCTCGCCTGTGGCCAGCTCCCGCATCTGAGGAATCATTTTTTTGACCAATGCCGCAGGCAATACATTTTCGGCTTTTATGCCTTTGTCAAAATTGGCGATGGCGGTATCGGCCCAAACCACAAATTTGTCAAATCTTTTGAGCCAATTGTCGTAGTCCTGAGCTGTTTTAAATGGCTGAGCCGACTCCCCGCTGCCATATTGAGCGATGGTAAGTGGCAAACCTATAAACTGATTAAAAGGCTGTAAATGAGTAGGATAGTTGAGTGCCTCGGCTTCAGTAGTGAGGTTGAACTTCAGGGCATTGTAATATATTTTTTCGTCCTCTGTGAGTTCGTTTTGATCAAATTTATCAAGTCTGTCATTATAGGTTTGATAGAAATTCAGCAGGTTTCTCCGATATTCTTCTGAGATGTCGATGGGCAGCTGGTCATTAAAGCGATAGTCGCCCTGAGAAGTGGCTTCTAAAGGGAAATACGACAATCTTTCTTCGTAATAATCTTCGAATAATTTGTTGAGTTCTTTGTTTTCTGAAGGCTTACAGGAAAACATGGCAAGTCCGACAAGAGCGGAAAGCAATAATTTTTTCATTTATAGGAAAACTTTTTTTGTAAAAATAAAAATAAATTTTGGGCTGATAATCAAAGTATTGAAGAAAAGTGCGGGTTTTTGGTGATTTTAGCCTGTAAAAATCAATAATATGGGTTTTTTATATAATTTTTTTTTAAAATGTACTTTAAAACTTAATTAAAAGAGTTTTGTTTCTCTCAAAAGATTGGAAAGAAAGTATTTTCTAAAAAGCATCAATCTACTGATAAATCACTTGATACGGCTATCCGTGATGCCCAGGATTTTCCAGCTGCCATCAATTTTTCCCAAAATAAAAATATTGGTGCCTTTGTGGGAGATTTTTTGATTGAGGTAAAATTCATAAGGGGTAAATGCGGTAGCCACCAGTTCGTCATTTTGTACTTTAATATCGAGCAACCTCTCTTCAAATGTTATACTTTCCGGAATCGACATTACCGATTTCAAAAAAACCTGAAATTCCTCATTTTTGATAGTGGTACTTTTGTCAGCTTTGAAATACACAGATTTTAAAATTAAACCTTTGTCACATACTGACTTGATTTTCAGGGTGTCCCGGCTATGCATGCCATCAAAGAAAATTTTTACGGTTTTGGATATTTCTTCAGTCGCCGACTGAGCTAACGCACAATGACCAAATATCAGGAAAGTGAAAATCAGAGTAAGGGTTTTCATAGGATGAAGGTTTTTGGTTATTTTTTAATAATTGCTTTTTCGAAATTAAGAGAAAAGGTTGAAAATCATTTAAATTGTCCTCAAAAATAATTCTTAACTCAGTTTTTCAATATTTTTTTTGAGTTATGGTTACAAAAAAGATAACAGTTACAACTAATATCAAAATTCTGAGCTTTAAGGCATATCTGTCATTTTGAATATATTTTTTGGGAAAAATACCGACAAGTTCATCCTGGATGGAATAAAGACTTCTGGAGGTCGAAATAAGGCGATTTCGGAGGTTTACAGGAGATATTATGACCTGATGCGAAGCGTAGTTTTGCGGAATTCGGGCTCGGTGGAAGATGCCGAAGATGTGATTCAGGAGGCAGTGCTGGTCTTTGTGAGGATGGTTCAAAAAGATGAATTCAGGGGTGAGTCGGCCATAGGTACTTTTTTGAGTTCGGTGGTGAGGAATATCTGGCTGGGCAAAATGAGGAAAAGTCAGGCGGAGCAAATCAGGATTTCGAAAGTAGAAATGGAAGAAAGTGAATATGTGGATCATTTTTCCAGAGCCGAGTCTTACAAAACCATGCAGGAGGTTTTTGAGCAATTGGGCGAAACGTGCCGTCGCCTTTTAACAATGTTTTATTACGAAGAAATGAATTATGAGGATCTTATGCCGCATTTCGAATTTGAAACCGAGCAAGCTCTCCGAAATAAAAAATCAAAGTGTATGAAAGGCCTGAGCGATATAATCGAAAGAAAACCGACACTGGCCAAAACTCTGAGAGAGGCGTTGAAAATATAAACGATTATGAGCAGCGAATTTGACGAATATTTTTTAAAAAAAATGAGCCCCGACGAGGAGCAGAGGTTTCTGGAGGGCCTGAAGTCTGATGCCCGGAAAAGGGAGGAGTTTGAGAAAGCGGCCATGGCTCATGAAGTGGTAGCTGTAGCGGCTTTGAAGCAAGAGATAGGTGAGATAAGCAAAAAATATATTGGCAAATCAGTTTCTTCAAAAAGCTGGACCAGTGCCTTAAGAATTGCTGCGATTTTCCTGGTCACTATTTTAGGGTTTTTGGGCATAAAAGAAAGCCTTATTAATGGATCAGAATGGACTTCGGATCAAGGGCTGAGATACAGAGTGCCCAACGAAAGAGGAGATTTGACCCCGACTGAGCAGGTTGCTCAATATTACAAGATGGGTGACTATGATAAAATCATCCATGAATTTGGAAAATCTTCTCACGAGGGTGAAGAGACCGCTTTTTTGGTGGCCATGAGTTATTTTAATTTGAAAAAATATCCTGAAGCTGTTGAAAATATCGATAAATTCTTACAAAAATGGCCGATGGCTCAGCAAAAAAGTGAGGCAGAATTTTATTTGATTCACAGTTTGGTGGGTGCAGGAAAATACTTAAAGGCTTATGATTTAATCGAAAAAATGAATGCTGAAAATCAATATAAAGCCTATTTTGACTGGAAATATAAACTCAGACTCAGGCTTTTGATATTGACTCAATAGAAAATCGAAGGTAGTTTTATCTCCCTTCAAGTGCATTTCTATTTTCAACCAATGATTAAGATACTATTTCATTCAAATTTTGCGACCTTTTTCCATTAAAATTTCCCGGAAAGGCTATTGTTTTTTTGCATTTAAAACAATGACCACAATCTCAGCCAAAATCAAAAAAGCCAATAAATAATAAATGAATCGGTGATGATTTTCATAGGGTACTTCCCGGCTAATTAACATGAGATGGGACCAATAATACGGAGCAGCAAACTGAAGGTTTTTGGGATCTTTCAAAAAGTCAATTTTAGCTTCTCTCAAACTTTCATCTGCCTCAAAACCTCTCAGAAAATATTTATAAAAACCCCGGCTTAAATAAGAGGTAGTGAAATCTTCGGCATTCCAGAAGGTGCTGATGATGTTATTGACACCCGTTATAAAAAAGCCGGAAGACAAGCCTCTGAGACCTTCGCCTGACACATATTGTGTGCCCAGAGAGCTGCATGCACTCAGGAAAATCAAGTCGGTGTTTTGAAACATTCCCGGGCGGAGTTCTCGCATAAATATCTTTGAGTCAGGGTTTTGTGTGTTGGTGAAAAGTAAATAAGAATTTTCGGCTTCTTCATTGTCGGCAATGGCATGGGTGGCCAGATGCAATATTTCTGAGTTTCCTGAATATTTAAGGAAGTTACTCAAAGAGGCATCGGCTCCCAAAAACCTTTTTCCTGCAGAAAACGCTTTGATTTCGGTTTCAGATTCAGGTAAAAAATACAGGCTATCGCGAGATTTTTTATCGGTAAAGGGGGCCATGGCCAGCAGGTTTGGCGAGCTGCTTTTGTTTTTGGTTTTTAAAAGAAATCTTGCTGAAAACAAATAGCTTATATTTTGATTCTCAATTAGGTATTCTGAGTTTCTGTTTTTCAAAACTTCAAATGGAAGGCCATTGAGGTCACCATCTGGGACGATTATGAGGTGACTATTTTCAGGTATTTTATGCAAAAAATCTTTTAAAAGCAAATCATAAATCACCTGGTTATTCCTGAGTTTTAGTTTTTTATTTCTCAGGTCATTTTTAAAAGGTTCTAAAAGAGGTTTCAGGGTATTTAGGCCTATTTTTTTGAATTCAAATTGATCTTTCGAAACCAACCAGGAGTATAAGTATTTTTCTGACTGAAAATAGCTAATTATAAAGGTTTTTCTGCCCAATCCTTCTCGGATTTTTTCTAAAGAAAACTCCTGCGTTTCGGCATATTTATCAGTTTTGAAGGCTTCAATATTTTCCAGTTTTCGCTCATTGGCGGAAATTTTCAAGTCCAAATCCCGCATTTGTTGGGACAGGGTTTTATCAGAGGGAGCTGCTTCTATTCTTCTTTGCAAAACATTCCGGGCCAGAGCAAGAGCCTCTGATTCATCCAAGAGTTTTTTTGGGATTTTGGTGCTACGTTTGAGGTTGTTTTCATTGAGATTGACCGATAAAATCGCTCCTTTCCCGTTTTCGGCCGTTTCGAAAGCGAGTTTCAGAAGATTATCATCGCCGGTAGATTCAAAAGTTCTGGTCAGAAAATCAATATTATTTTTCGTGATGGCATGTATCTTTTCCTTAAATGTAAGTTTGGATTTTTGGTCTAAAAGCCTTTTGGCTTGAAAGGATATTACTTTTTCGGTAAATTTGATGGCTGAAATGCAAAGATTAAGATTCTTATTATCAGGATTTTGTGAATAGTGCTTATGCAAGATTTTCAGCCATTGCCCGGCTATCTCCAGCGTTTCATTTTTTTCTGCAATGGCGTTAATTTTCCCTGAAAAATTGTAAGGGCTTTTTATTCCCAACGACAAAAAGGCTTTTTCTATATGAACTTTACTTTTTTTGAAATCAGATTTCAGATAGCTGATTTTTGCTAAATATTTGAAAGCTGATGCCCGGAAAAGATTTGGATTTGCCGCACAAGATTGGAAGTTTTTCTCGGCATTTATTAAATCTTGCAAGGCAAAATAAGCTTTTCCTCTGAGGAAATTTATCTGATTTTGATAACTTATCTCAGTGAGCGTTGAAAGGGTTTTTAAAGCTTTTTGTGGCTGATTTAAATCTATAAGAACGGTAGCTTTATTGATGACGAGATAAGGTTCATTGCCAAAGGTTTTCTGAAGTTCATTCAGTAACTGCAGTGCTTCAGCAGGTTGGCTGATATGCTGTAAACATACCGCCAGGTTATTTTGGAAAGTAAAGTCATATTCTGATTTCGGCAACAATTCCTGAGCTCTTCTGAAATAGTTGTATGCCCGCCGGTAATCGCCTCCTTCAAAATAAATAGCCCCCAGTGTATTGTAGAGCCTGTCTTTTTGACTCAAATGCGGGTGTAAATAGGCGATTAGTTCAGCATTTTTTAAATATTTAAAGCTCAAATCAACTTGGTTTTCCTGAAAATAGACCGCAGCCAAATACAGCAATGGCCTGAATGCAAGTGTATCGCTGAGTTTGTGCTTTTGCTGCGTGGAAAGGCTCTTTTGATAATATTTTTTGGCGTTCTGAAAGTCGGCCTTAAGTTCATACAAAACCCCTGTATTGGTTTCGGATTCGCAAATTAAACCGGCTTCGACTTGATTTCCGGGTGCTTTTTCGTCAATTAATAAAAATATTTTAAGAGCCTTGCTGTCAGTTTTTTCTGAAGGATTTGGATGGTTAAACCACCGATTGGCTTCATTGGAAAGAGTTTTTATCGATGACTGCTGGCCGCTTACACTAAAAGCAAACAGAGCTAGTACAAGCAATAAAGAGCGAAAGGGCTTCATCAGGTTCTTCCGACAATTACAATTTTTGGTGGTCTGGGTTTTCTGGGTAATCTGAAAATTCTGGCATATCTAAGCCCTACATTTTCAAGATATTGGGATCTTTTATTATCCTCGATTTTATCTTTCAGATCTTTTGGTACGTCGGCACCTGAGTCGTAATAATACACCTCAATTTCGATGCGGTTCAAAGATTTTTTACTATTGTCATCAATACGATAGTAAATCTTAAACTTCTTAGAGTCTCCATTTTTTGGTGTTTTGCCAAACACTCCATTGGCCACGGTGACATCCAGACTGATTTTTCCATCGATTTTGGAAATGGCCAATCCTTGAGGAATCACCTCCTGACCTGGAAGTGGTTCATCGAGAGTACCATCATTGTCATCATCGTCAGGGCCATCGTCAAATTCTGTTTTCCCTATACCGGGAATCGGCAGAAGCGGGTTGTTGTTATAAATCGGAACGGCAAGTTTTTTATTTTTGCTTAGATCATAAATATCTGAAAGATAATCAACACCGGAAATGGTAACGTAAGTAAAACAGGTGTCACTGGTGTTTTTTGGAATAAAATATACCTGATATCTGAGGCCGGTTTCACTTTTTGTAAGGTTAATCTCACCGTTTGATTCATTGATTTCCATGCCGGTCGGGTAGGCTCCATATTCTCCTTTTCTTTCGACCAGTGGCTTGATTTTTACATCTTCTTTGTCGGAAATAATATAAAATAGCGAATCGGAATATTGAATAAGATTACAAGGCGGAGTGGCCGGAGTTTGACCATTGCCATTGGTTTGAGTTCCTGTATTATTGTTATTATTATTGGTTTTTGTTGAGTCGGCAGTGGCAGTTTTATCGGTAGGAAGATCAATAATCAATAACTCGTCACAAGCTACCGAAAGAAAAATCAAAAAGAGAATTCCGGAGTGTTTGAGGTGTTTGGTAATATTTAATGATTTGTAATTCAATTTGTTGTAATTGTTTTTGGTTTAAAAAAAATTTCTGGATCTGTGTTGAATACAATACGGAAAGGCCCCGGAATTAGTTGCAGAAAAAAAAATTTAAAATTTATGGTTACAATTATTGATGTAGCTACAACTAATGTCTGATATTATTTTACAAACATTAAAATTAATTTAAAATTATGAAATCATTCGGAAAAATTTTGGGCTTGTTTTTGTTTGCTACAGTACTTTTCTCTTGCGAGGACGTATTTGATGACAACAGTGGAGTATTTAGTGCAGTTGACAATGCAAAAGGAACAGGCACAACCATTTCGGTGTCTTCGCTTCCGGCTGCTATCATCAGTTATGTTTCGACCAATTATCCCGGAAAGTCCATCACTAAAGCCGAAACCTATGCCACCAAGATCGAAGTGACACTTTCTGATGGGACTAAACTGGAGTTTACTGCAGCCGGACAGTTTATTGAGGTTTCAGGAAGCAGTAAAAATAATTCTGGTGGATCAAGTACCAACACAAAGGTTTCTGATGACCTCAAAGCTACCTTACCAAAGGCTGCTGTGGACTACCTCAATGCCAACTATCCCGGGATTTTGATTGTAAAGGCAGAGAAATCAAACAACAAATATGAGGTAAAGCTTGCCAACCGCATCAGAGTTGACTTTGACCTGGCGGGTAAAGTATTGAAGGTAAGAACCTGGTGATTTACGTGTTTTGAATTAATCAAAAGGGGAGCATCAGCTCCCTTTTTTTACATAAATAGCCACCAGGCTGGCTATTCCGATGAGTAAAATCAGAATGAGGGAAATAAGCCTGAATCTCTCCTGCGGGATGTAGACCAGAATTTTTTTTCTGATAAAAGTTCCTCCAAAGCCAAAAAGAAGCAGGTAGGGTACATAAACCATCATTTCAGAACTGATATAGCCATTAAAAAAGTAAACGATTGTGCGGGAAAAGTCAACAGCCAGGTCAATTGCTGCCGAAGTGGCAATGAAGATTTCCTTAGGAAGATTAAATGCGGCCATTGTAAGCCCTCTTACAGCCCCTCCTGTTCCCAAAAAACCGGCAAAAAAGCCCGATAAAGAGCCTCCGACAATTGTTTCTTTGCTTCCGGGTTGTAAAACCGAATCTTTTTTTATCAAAAAAATGAGACTGAGCAAAATCAGAAAAATGCTCAAGGCTATTTCCAGAATTTTTGAATCAAAAAAACGGGTCAAAAAACTGCCCAAAATAACAAATAAAACCGCTGCAACGCCCAATTGTAACAGGAGCTTACGGTTGAGGCCGTTTCTGAACAAAATAATTTTGCTCACATTACTGGCCAGGTGAAACATGGCCGTGAGACCAAGTGCTTTTTGAAAATCAAAAGCAAAACTGGCCAGAGGTACAAAAAAAAACGGATGACCCAAAGCCCCCCACTGTGCCAAGGATTTCGGCAAGCAGAATTAAAATAGAAAATATGAGAGTTTTCAATTACATGAAGCGAAAGTTTTTGCAAAAATACCCCTTATTAAAAAAAGTATCGGACAAAATACTCAATTTTGAAATGCTAAATCAGAAATCAATTACTTTTTTTTCTCAAATCAAAAACTCTCGAATAAATAAACATGGCTGTGTGGGCATCAGTAAGCTGAGTGTTTACCGGTGATTTTTTAAGCATATTCAAATAACCCACCTGGTAAGTATTTTTCCCTGAAACAACCCCGAAACCTGCAGAGAGCCGGTTTTGGTTAAATCTGAATTTATTCACCACATTTTTTCCAAATTCAAAGAATATATCTTCAGAGCCATAAATATACAAGCTGCTTTTGTCGGGAAATTTGTGCAATGTGTGTTTAATCTGAAATGTGTTACGGGTACGGGTGTTGTACACAAATCCGTCCACGATTACATTGCTGGCAATTTTTTCTCTGAATCGCCCTTCCAGCCTCATACTGTTATTGATTATGTTTTTACCGACTTCAAGCGAATGGGCTATCATGGCCCAGGGCCGGTGCTCGTTGCGTTGCAATTTCAGGTTTTCAGGGTTTTGGAGCCACAAATGGGCATAGCCTGCACTGATATTAAGTTTTGATTTTTTATTCGAAATAAGAGAATAGTTTCCTCCTCCCCGAATGATAAAAAAGCTTTCCGGTACAAAATGGGCATCGGCCGAAATGGCAAATTTGTTGGTAAGTTTGGTTTGTGTTGATGTGCCCAGCCATATCTGGTTTTGGTAGATGATGTCGTCCTGAGCTGATGCTGATATTCCCGAAAACAAAAATAAAAGCAAGGTTAATTTTAAAGGTTTTTGTTGCAATTTGTTGGCCTGAGTGGCTGATTTCTGATTCCAAAATTAAAACTTCGTGCAAGGTAGTGTTCCGCAAAATGCATTTTTGTGACTATTTTCACAGAAAAATTATATTAATCAATCAATGGTGCATATTCCGGGAATATCAGCGGAGCTTTTAAGTGAAATTAAAGACAGGGCAATAGAAAAAACTGTACCCGAAAATACGGTGATTCTGAAGGAGGGACAATACATAAAAGTGATTCCTTTGGTACTGGAAGGGCTATTGAAAGTCTATACACAGTATCAGGAAAAGGAACTGCTTTTGTATTATATCCAACCCAATGAAAGCTGTGTGATGTCGTTTAGTTCGGGTCTGAAAAACGAGCCGAGTAAGATATTTGCTATGACTGAGGAAGAGACACATATGCTTCTTTTGCCGGTGGATGACGTGATGCGTTGGACCAAAAATTTCCCCGATTTCAATAGTTTGTTTTTCAGTCAGTTTAATCTCCGCTATTCTGACTTGCTCGAAACCATCAATCAGCTGCTGTTTGATAAAATGGACAAACGCCTGCTCGACTATTTGCAACAAAAAGTAAAAATGACTCAGAAAAACCCACTCAAAATATCTCACAGGCAAATTGCTGCTGAACTGGGCACCGCCCGGGAGGTAATTAGTCGCGTGATGAAAAAGCTGGAAACCGACGGCAGAGTGAGACAAATCGGTAATTCGGTGGAGGTGATTTGAGATTTTTTTGAAAAATAAATTTATGTAAAATATTGATAAATAAACTTTTGTAAAAATTATCAAGATTTTTTTTTTGAGTTGTGACTCAGGTTACTGCACAGGATTGTTGCGTGATGTTGTTTTGTATCATAATTATTAAACCAAAAATTTATTGATATTATGAAAGCAAACATGGGTTCTTTGGATCGAATTCTCAGAGTAGTATTGGCAGCAGTATTTGCAGCCTTGTATTTCACAGGAGTTGTTGAAGGCACTTTGGGTATTGTATTGATTGTGGCAGCCGTAATTTTTGCCCTTACCAGCCTTATCAGTTTTTGTCCGCTTTATCCTATATTTGGAATCAACACCAAAGGAGGTAAATAAGGTTTTCAAATGTCCGGAATTGTTAAATTTCAATTCCGGACTTTATTAACTCAACCCATTAATTTTACCACATTCATCAATGTCCATACTTTCAGCAGCGGGGATATTGGGTAAGCCCGGCATACGCATGATTTCACCCAAAATCGGAATCACAAATCCGGCACCGGCAGCATATTCAAATTCCCTGATGTTAATAATGAAATCTTTAGGTCGGCCTATCTTACGTTCATCGTCTGTCAGGCTTTTGGGAGTTTTGGCCATACATACCGGGAGTTTTCCAAAACCTAGTTCGTTGATTTGTTTCAGTTGCATTTTAGCTTTCACCGAATAGGCAACGTCATCAGCACCATAAATTTTGGTGGCAATTGTTTTGATTTTTTCTTCGAAAGGAAGATCTAAATCGTATAGAGGAGAAAAATTACTTTCATTATTGGAAACGAGATTTCTGACCTCTTCTGCTATTTCTACCATACCCCTGCCTCCTTCGGCAAATCCCTTACTTTCTATGGCTTTAATGCCAAATTTTGCACAAAAATCTTTCACAATTGCTATTTCTTCAGCAGTATCTGTCGGAAATCTGTTGATGGCCACTATGGCTTTCATGCCAAAATGCCTCATGTTTTCGAGATGCTTGCCCAGATTTTCACAACCTTTCAGAACTTTCTCAGCTTGTGGCTGATCTAAGATGGCTTTTTTTGCTCCTCCATGGTGTCGCATGGCTCTGATAGTTGTCACCATAACTACGGCTTTTGGTCTAAGTCCTGATGTTCTGCATTTTATGTCAAAAAACTTTTCTGCACCCAGGTCAGCACCAAAACCAGCTTCCGTTACTACATACTCTGCCAGCGACAATCCCATTTTTGTTGCAAGTATTGAGTTGGTTCCCTGGGCAATACTCGCAAATGGTCCACCATGAAGTATGGCAGGGTTGCCTTCCAAGGTTTGAACGAGGTTGGGCTTTATGGCATCTTTCAAAAGGATGGTCATTGCACCCACCGCATTAAGGTCTCGGGCAAAAACCGGTGTACCGGCGTAGGTTTGACCAATATAAATATTTCCCAGACGGAGTTTGAGATCATCGAGACTTTGACTCATACACAAAATTGCCATGATTTCTGAGGCCGGTGTGATATTAAATCCGTCTTCTCTTACCATTCCGTTTTGGTTTCCGCCTAGTCCGATTACTGTATGTCTGAGAGCTCTGTCGTTGAGGTCAATCACTCTTTTCCAGGTTATGCTTCTTGGGTCGATTTGCAGTGAGCGTTTGCTATTTTGGAGGTTGTGGTCAATCAATGCTGCCAATAGATTGTTGGCTTTTTCTATGGCCGCAAAATCACCGGTAAAATGGAGGTTTATGTCTTCCATGGGTATCACCTGGGCATATCCACCTCCGGCAGCACCTCCTTTTAAGCCAAATACCGGTCCTAAGGATGGTTCACGGAGAATGGCGATGGCATTTTCTCCGATTTTATTCAGTCCATCTACTAAACCTACCGACATAGTGGTTTTTCCTTCACCTGCAGGAGTAGGAGTGACGGCTGTGACAAGAATCAGATGGTTTTTGGATATTTTTTCCTGATTAATGAGTTTTAATGGAAGTTTTGCTTTGTATTTTCCGTAATATTCCAGGTCATCATTGGATATGTTGAGCGAAGCTGCGATTTCTTTGATGTGTTTTATTGGAGCATTTTGAGCAATTTCAATGTCTGACAGCATATTGTATTTTTCTTCAAATCTGGTCAGAAAAATATTTTTATTCTATGATAATTGTCAAGACAAGCAATGGGATTAGTGATAAAAAATATTAGAATATGTCAATATACTTCAAGGTATTGTCATTAGTTGAAATGCGTTTTAGCTACAAGAATATTTTGGTTGCCATAAGATTGGCTAAAGCCGAAATCATGAATGTTAACCTCTAAAACCTCCGGGTAGGGTTGGAAGGAGCAGTTTTTTTTGAATTTGTAATAATTTTAAAATCAAGCTAATATAAACATTTCTTTCAATTGAAGGGCTTTTATTTCTAATCAGAAAACAATAACTTTTTTTATAACTGATATCTTTGAATTGTAGAAATGAAAATAATAAACACCTGCTCCCATCAGGCCAATATCAATATTTTTTATATTAATATCGGAATATTGTTGATTTATTTTTTTTGTTTTTATAAGATTTCCTTTTTCATCAAAAATGGTTAATGTCATTGGTATATTTTTCAAAGGATTATCAAATAAAGCACGGCTTATTTCATCAGAATTAGTGACAGGATTTGGGAAAATTGTAATCATTCCAGCAGCTTCCTCCGGTTGATGAATTATTGCCAGGCCTTCATCTGTGGTATGAAGAATATTTCCGGTGCCACATGAATTTTCAACACTTTTTATCGAATAGTTCGTCCCTTTTTTCAATGTTACCGGAATCAATAGTTCACCGGTTGTTGCTAAAATACTTTTGAGATTTTCAATTTCAAGTTTCGCTGGCGAAAATGATATCAGCCCCACGTTTAAATAAGAATCAAAGCCCTCAAATCCTTCCGGATTGTTAAGGATTGTTGCTGAAGGCACATCATTAAAAATAAACTGACTGGAAGGTTTTGATTCAAAATCCGGAGAGCTATGATTTAGCTTAAAATAATACTTTTCACCTAAAATCATGTTGGAGGGCAGATTGAATTTTAGAACTCCTGATGCTGTATTTGAACTTTTTATAAATTCATAATTTGAGGAATCTCCAACCCGGTACATTCTTAGTTTAAGAAAAGGATCACCTATGAATTTCCCTTTAACAGTGGCATATTCAATTTCAATTAAGTTACTGCGGCAAATCGTATCTTTACTAAAAGCAGCGATTTCAATTTTAGGAATTTCAAATATTTTAAATTTTAGAAAGCCTAAAGAGTTGCCCTGGCCACAAGCACTTGAAACACTGGTAATGTAAATGCTGTCCTGACCAAGTTTTGATATCAGGGAGGTATTATAGCTCGAATCTGAAATATTTTTAAAAATAGAATTATCGCTGAGACTAACATTCCAGGGGCCTAAACCCGTTAATTTTATATTTGCAGGTATTTTGGTATTTTCGTAGATTTCTTTTTCTGTTAATGCGGAAGTTATATTTGCAGAAACTTCAGGTTTGAAATAAAAAGGAGAAGATAAATTACTAGCAAGATATGGATTGGTACTATTTATTTGAATCCTGTATTCCTCTCTTGTATTTTTGGTTTTTAGGTTTTCCAGAATGATTGTTCCATCTTTTTCCTTTGCATTTCCGGTTTCAACAATATTGTTTTTGCTGTCTAATAGTGAATATTCAAAACTATTATCTGTTTCAAAACCACGAATTTTAAAATAGGGTACACTGGTTTTTCCACCCGCACAAAACTGATTATCTGCTATGATTTTTAACTGATTTTTTTCCTTATTCTTTGCTAAAATATTTTGTTTCAATGTGCCACCGGTAGCAGGGCAATAGTATGAATTTGGAACAGAATTGGCACTTACCATATCTGATGGGGTAATTTTCTTTGTAAATCTGTATACAAACCCTGCCGAAATTGATTGGAATTGAGATAGCTCAAGATTAAAACTGGTTCTTTCAGTATTAAAATTTATTTCGAACAATCCGGTTTCTCCCACAAAAAAATTGTAAGAATTATTGGGCATAGAAAATTTTGGTTTTTTATATACATCATAATAATCTAAAATTATGGATTTCATAGGATTATGTGCGAACAAATTGGCATAATACATGCCATCGGGTAGTAGGGTATTGTTACTTAACCTGATATCCTTTTTGGTATAATTTCCCATGTTTTTCATAAATTCTCCGTTTTCATTCATGAGCAGGCCAGAAAAGAAATTTTTATCTTCATTGGGAATATTTGAGTTTAATTCATAATTGATGCTCCACCCATCAGAACATCTTGCATATCCGTATCCCGATTGATTACTAAAAGCTTTTGAATTGGGTTCTGCATCGAAAACCGTAACCTTCGTAAAACCCTCTATGTGGCCAACTCCACAAACCGCATCAAATATTGCAACAGGATAAACATTGCCAGATTTGTTAATTACAGCACTGAAGCTGTTTAATGAATTTTTTATGTAATTCTGATAGACACCGAATTGATTGTTTCCTACAGCATTGTTTATGGTTACAATAGTATTGTATCCATTTTGACATTTATAAAAAATATTCTGAGCCTGTCCGGTGCCTCCAAATGATTCACCCAATAATGTTAATTTTGGCGGAAAAATCACATAAAAGTTTTTTGAAGAAACCTGCAACTGGTTTTTTTCATCTTCAACCATCAAAGACAAAAATTCATTGGAATTTACAGGGTACTTTATAGTTGTTTCATGAAAGCCTGCAGGATAATATCCCAAATCTTGAATTATATTTCCCCACTTGTCTTTTAGACTTACTTTGAAAGAATTATGTCCTAAATTCGAAGCACTAATAATAAAACCCAATTTTCGTGTGATACAAAGTTTATCTGTGTTTACATTAATATTGAGAAATGGGATATTCACATATGATTCCTGAATACTTATCAGATAATCTTCAATTTCTCCGGTGCCATCGGCCGTACAGGCATCCCATTTATAACTTGTGGAATTTTGGCTTATGGTTTTAATTCGTAATAATCTAAAGCCGGGTTTTACATTTTCGGGAATTATGATGGTCTTTTTGGTTCGGAAAGCTTCTGTACTATAAATTATTTCTTCTTTGTCCTCAAAAACCCCATTATTGTTATAATCAATCCAGGACTTGAGTTGTGTGTAATTTGTACTTCCATAAGACAGATTTTTTTCTACATAAGTCTCCAGGTAAAAGTTATAGGGAGTATTTTTTTTGAGATAGATAATTTTATTTGTGAAATCATTGTAGCCATTGGTTTGGTGTGGCCAATCCTCTCTCGAAAAAACTGGCATATTGTCTTGATATTGCTGGCTTATTTCGAATTTAGAAACAGGTATAAAATATTTATCAGGATTTCCGATTGAAGTACAGTTTGGAGAAGGTATTTCATTGGCAATAACAAAAATTTGATTTGGAGAAAATGTTCCGCAAATGTTTTTGAGCTGTTTTATATTATGTTGCCCTTCAGAGAAGTTGGAGGGGGAAAGAATATCGTTTGTTGTAAATATTTTAAACGTTTTATCATCATCAAATATGACTTCAATTGGTAAGGTACCCTTTACTTCTTTAATTAAATTTTGGTTTTGGTATTTGCTGGAATAAACCCCTGATATATTTATATTGGGCAAGGTATTTATATAGAAAAGGTTAGATTTTTTACTAAGAAGTGAATCAACGGTCATTATTCTAAAATAATAATAACCATCAGATTTAAGGGTTTCGGGAATGACGAATGTCAGAATATTTTCATTGCTAAGATGACTGGAAGTGCCAGAACTTTGCCGGTTGAGTTCGTCATAAAAAATTACCGTTGGTTGATTTCCAAAAATCCCCTGAATTTTGCTTACGGGAAGTGAGATTTTTTGATTCACACAGACTTCTTCTTTTCTTACCAAATCAAACTCCAGCAAATCATCAGTCTTGAATTGAATTGTACCGGTCAAGTTAACCACCTGACAGCCGTTGGTGTTACTTTTGGAAATGTTTATTGTTTGATTTTCAAATAAGACAAAGGATAAAAAGGCTGCATTTCCGCTAATGTTTAAAGAGTTATTATTTGAAAGTAAGACTTCAGTTGGTGTATAATATCCCGGTAAATTTATCTTATACTCTTTTCCCCGTTTAAATTTGACTACTTGGGATAAATCTAAATTTATGTCTGACAACTTGTGAATTATTTTAGATGAAACAATTCCTAAATTTTCAAAATCAATTACCAAACTAAATCTTTCGGCAAAAGAGTTTTGTATTTCCGCTGCGGGAATCGTTAACAGGTCATTAGAAAGAGAATAACTAGTAATTTTTATTCCATTCTGAGAATCATTTTCGACTAGATTTATGGATTTAATTTCAGGTATTTTCCCATCACCAACTACTGTGAATTGAAGGTCTCTTCCTTTACAAATAAAGTCATCCTGTCGGTACAACTTTACAAATTTTGATAATGGTACGGGAATAATTTTCACATCAAAGACGCCGGTTCCTGTGCCCACACCACATTCGTTTGAAACCGAAGTAATTTTGAATTGAGAGGAGTTACTGGTTGGAATCTTTAATTGTATTTTATTGGGAATTCCTGAATGAAAATAATTAACACCTTCGTTATATTCATTAAGAATTTTAAAATTGGCAATTGCGGTATTTATTTTTACTAATATTACGGCCTGTTCTCCTTTGAAAATTTCGTCACTTCCTTGAATCTCTATTTTCGGAATCTCCAGTAGCTTGTAATATTGATCAGAAAAAGTTCCAAATTGGGATTCATCTGTAGCTACTACTTGTAAAAAGAAATTAAATGGGATCGAGGGTAATTTTTCAAAGTTTAGTTTTAGGGGTGATTCAGTGCCTTCACCAACTTTTATTCTTATTTTATTGTTGTCCGTTATCAACCAGGCTTCAACAGGTATATTCTTCTTAGACTTTAAGGTATACGATAAATAAACTTCCTGATTTCTGCATATTGAGGAGTTATATATTCCTCCATCTTTCGATTGCAGCTTTCCCGTAGTTATTAAAGTCGAATCAATTTCTTGCCTGCCGAGTATATTATACCTTACCTCACTGTTGGTATTTGGAGCTAATCTTTTTGATATTCCATAAGACAAAAGTTCATACTGGCCGGGAGTAAAGAAATTACCACAATTCCTGTAGTAAGACATAAGATTGCCGGTTTGAGGGTGGTAATTTTCCCCGGATTTGTCCGTAAAAATATAATTGAATCCGCAATCAACTCCCCCTAAGAATATTACCTTACCATAGGGGTCGGCAGGAGTATCACAAATCAAATCACCCGCAAATTCACAATTTCCATTTTCACCTCTGCTAACTAGCTCTTCGTCAACACTGAAATTGCCTTGAAAAGTATGAAATAAGCCAAAATAGTGGCCCATTTCATGCGGTACCACTTTGTAAATCATATCTTCCACATCTGCATAATAGCAAAACACTCGGTTGGAATTTTTCATGGTGCTGGGAAAATATGCATACCCACCAATAGATTCTTCAAATGAATTTACTAAGTATAAATTTATTGCATTCCTAACATCATATTTTGAGGTAAGTTTATCTTCATCTTCAGTATTAAAGACATAATAGTTATCGTTGTTAATAAACTCTACCTTATCATTTAAAAGAAAAAAACCTATATTGGCTTGTAGGTACACTGAATTTAAATTGTCAATGACACGCCTAACCTGCGATTCATCAATACCTCCGCTTCCATCGGATTTTCTAATAAGTTTAACACTTAAAGCCACATTTATCGGGTATTTTAATTGTGGCCGGAGATTTTCCTTCTTTTTTAAATATGCAATCGTATTGTTGTAATAGATTCCTTGTTTATCAGTGTCCTTACATTTAAGAAGCGAATCTTTTTGAGAAAAAGAAATTTTGGCAAATAGCAGTAATGTAGCCACCAAAAGCCAGGGATTTAATTTGTAGATGGTCATGAGATAAGTATTAAGATTCAATTGCAATTAACTAAGAATATGGATAATTCGTTATTTTTATCCTCTAGGTAAAAATAATTCAAAGTGATGAAATATTGAAGAAAATTACAAAAAAAAGAAGTTCATTTTATTGAAATTTAATGAACTTCTTAAAGACAATAAGACACTATCCTTTTTAAGGAATTGAAATCTATTTCACCAGTTTCATTTCATCAATGAGCCATGTTGCTTTTCCTATTTTTTCAATGATAAAAAGTACATAGCGGGTATCTACCATTATGTTGCGGCAAATTTCGGGATCATAATTCAGGTCCGACATGGTGCCTTCCCATTGTCTGTCAAAATTTAAACCTACCAGATTTCCCTTAGCATCTATCGCAGGGCTACCTGAGTTACCCCCTGTGGTGTGGTTTGTTGCAGTAAATGCTACCGGAACTCTCCCCGTATGGTCGGCATATTGCCCAAAGTCCTTGTTTTTGTATATTTCAATCAATTCGACCGGAACATCAAATTCATAATCACCAGGCTTGTATTTTTCCATTACGCCGTCGAGGTAGGTTTGGTAATGGTAACTCACACCGTCACGAACATTGGAGCCTTTTACCCTGCCATAGGTCACCCTTAGTGTGGAATTGGCATCCGGGAAATATTTTTTTTGAGTGTCGGTTTTCATTTGTTCAGCCATATACCTCTTTTGAATCAGGTCTATTTGAGTTTGAAGAGCATCGTTGGCATTTCCTGATTTTTCGACATAGCGTGCACGCATATTTCTGAATAAACTTATTACCGGGTTAGATTTTAGTGTATTGATATTTTCAGCACTAAAAGTTCCGTCTTTCAGATTATTTATAAATTCTGGATCAGAAAGAATGGCAGCATTTTTCTGAAGCCAATCGTAGCATTTTTGTTCATCCGAAAGTAGTTTAAGCTCTTCAGGTAGTAAGTCAGGCGATACTTTTTTGGAATACATCATGAGCAGTTTCGCACTCAATTTCAAATCCAGGGATGCATCATAATCTTTATAAAATGCTTTGAGGGCATTGATTACCCGTTTGCTGCCGTTTGCATCCAGTTTATTGACAGAGGCTACGTCTATTGCAGAGGAGTAAATATTTGCTACTCTGAGAATCTCCGCTCCCCGGCTGATTTCATCGAAATAGACCTTATTTAAAGCATGTGGGGCTTGTTTTTGGTATAAATCTTCCAACTCGGCAATGGTCTTTGCAGTGGCTGGATTTTTCGAAATCAAAAACTGCTCATAATCTTTCCGTTTTTTTACGGCATCAGACCGTTCCAATCCCTGATTTTCACCGATCCATTTTTTCCAGTAGTTGGCCAATGAGGCATATTTTGAAGCATATTTTATTTTAATGGCTTCTTCGGTTCGCATTTTTTCATCCCAGTTTTTCAGAATCAAATCCCGAACCTCGATACGGGCAGGGTTGGTCTCTTTTAAGGTTTTTTCCAAAGCAATGGCAGGAAGATACTCATTGGTACGTCCCGGAAAACCATATACGAATGTAAAATCGTTTTCTTTTATGCCTTTTATAGAGACAGGAAGGAAATGTTTTGGCTTGTAAGGCACGTTTTCGGCAGAATACTCAGCAGGTTCATTGTTTTTATTGGCATAAATCCTGAAAATAGAAAAATCGCCTGTATGACGTGGCCACACCCAGTTGTCGGTATCAGAGCCAAACTTTCCAATTGATTCCGGTGGGGTCCCTACAAGTCTTATGTCTTTGAATATCAGTTTTTTGTATAAATAATATTTATTGCCGGCATACATAGGTTTTATTTCCAGTTCTTCAAATTTTCCTTTGGGGGTATTTTTCAGAACATCTTCCATTCGTTCTTTGAGCGTTTTTCCTAGTTCTGCGGCTGACATGTTTTCTGTGCCTGTAAGAATTTTGGGCGTGATGTCAATGATGTCGGTAATAAATGCAACATGGGCACCTGGGTTGGGTAATTCCTCACTATAGTTTTTAGCCCAAAATCCATTTTTTAAATAATTATGATCAACACTGGAGTGGCTCTGAATCATGCTGTAGCCGCAATGGTGGTTGGTCAAAAGCAAGCCATTGGGAGATATGATTTCTGATGTACAGCCGCCATTAAATTGAGGTACGGCATCTTCGATACTGGGTTTCATTGGATCAAAAATGTCTTTGGCCGACACCTTCATGCCCATAGCTTTCATTTCCGTTTCGTTGATTTCGGTGGGTATCCACATTCCACCTGATTGCTGGGCATGAGTCGAAAAGCTAATTGCTACGAATGCCAATCCGGCTATTTTTTTTAGAATTTTGTATTTATTCATTTTAAGAAAAAATTATAAATATTTGAATATTAGTTTATTAATGATGTTTGTCTTAAATCAAAATATTTTTATACCTAAAATTAATTGTAAAAATAAGGAGGTCATAATTTTTTGTGGATTATCCTGATATTTTAGAAAAACCAATTTTTTGCTATTAGAAATAAAACTTATCTCACAAAAATTTTCTGACTACAGGCTTCTCCATTCTTATTTTTTGCAAAGATAAAATAGGTTCCGGTATGTAAAGGGTTTTTGAATTCTATCCTAAAATGGTCGTTTTTGTCAGTAATTTTATTTATTTCGATAATTTGGCCATTCAAATCATTGAAAATCAAAGTGTTTTTGTCTAATTGATTGAAATACAGATTGATATATCCCTGATTGATAGTTGGGTTTTCAAATACCACACATTTTGAACCTGCTTCTAAGTATTCAAGTCCGATTTTATTTAAGGTAATTTTCAATCCATTTTCAAAAATATAAACCAATTGATATTGATTTTTTCCGGAGAATGGACGAAGGTCAATAGCCGTATTTTGATCGCTTATCCAGTCGGCCCAGTTTTTACCATCGTTGCTTTTTTGTATGATTGTTTTTCCATGCTCTGGGAAATTTCTAATCGAAACTTGCGGGTTCCCATTATTATTTATTAGTCCCTGGAGTTCAGGAAGTACTAAATTATTACCCCAAAAACCATATTCTCCTAAGTTCATTGTGGCAAATTCCAGGTATTTGAATTCCTGATTTTCGGTATTTCTAATGATGCTATTTCCAATAATCTTGTATTGATTTTCATCAGAATTATTATTGGAGTTACAGTCAGAATTGGAGCCTGAATAATTGATAATCCATACACTGTCAAGGTTTTGGATAGGAAAATTCAGGATTTCGTTTTTAGAAAAATAGGTTCTGATTTTTATCGGTTTTGATATTGACCTGGAAGTTTTAAGATTTAAATATTTAGGAAGCAGATGACTTTCACCCAAAATTGAAATAAAATTTTGTGAGCTTAAGCCAAAGTCCAGACTTACCAAACCCATATTTTGCCCGACAGGATGAATCGCTGCCAGAATTTTTCCATTTTTTTGATAGAAATAATTCCAGTCGTTAGGGTTTAGGTTGGTTTGCTGTATGGAGAGACAAGTATCAAGGGTGCTTTTGCCCTGATAGCAAGGAATAAAATCGAACCCGACCTTTATTGGTTTTGAGAAGCAGGAGTTTTCTCCCTGAACACGTGCAAAAAACGACTGATTCTCTGTCTTAGAATCTAAGTTTAAGGTGTTTTCTGAAAGAAAATCACTTTCCAGATCCTGATACCAGCGGGTAGTTTTATCAAGTAATTGAAGGTCTTTTTGAGATTCAGAGAAACTGCAAAAAGTGATGGTAGTATCTTTTAATGCGAAAACCGGAGCATTTCTAATTGTAATTTTTGTTTTAAGAAAATCAGAATTACAATTATTTGCACTAATATTTTTTATCAAAAATGAGGTTTCGCCCGCTTTGTCTAAATTTGGTTTTGATAATTGCAAAGTGTCCAAATCAAAATATTGGTAGCTTTTTGGCAAATCTTTCGTTATCACACTCCAATCATCAAACTGGCACACTTCGGAAATTCTCCAAACCGGTTTTTCGGGTTTGGGATTAACTGTGATTTTGAAATCCGGAGTGCTGCGAATACAAGTGGAAGTACCCACATTTTGGAATGTAACCCTTATTCTAAAGTTATCTGTATTTTTAATTTCAGGGAAAAAGGATGCTGTAGAATCTATGACCGAAAAAAGTGTATTGTAAATATTGCCTGTTTTTTGCTGCCATTCTATAGTTTTGATCTTACCATCAATCTGAATTCCAGCCTTTTTAGGGTTTATTCCTGTGTTTTCACATACTAATACATCATTTATTTTTCCAGAAATTGAATTTACTTTTAGGGTAGCTTCATTTGATATTAATTCTTTTTGATTTTCTTTGATAATACATCTAAAAACACTGCCATCGGTAAAGGGCTTTTCTCCGGCGTTTTCTATTTTCAGGCCAATACTATTTTTTCCTTCCAGATTTTCAAATTGTCCGGAAACTCGATTTTTGATTTGCCACTGATAGCTTGGGTTTGTTTCCCCTTTCAATTTTATTGAAAATGTTACTGTATTGCCCTCACAATTGGTTTGGTTGACAGGCTGGGTTAAGATTCCAAAAGCTTCTACAATCTCGGCCACTATCAAAAGCCTGTCTGATTCACAACCAAAGGCATTGGTTTGGCTCACATAATAGTCATGTTTTCCGACTTTGGTAAATTCAGGGTTTTGAGTAGTGAAAGTTTTGCCGGTTCTACTGGTGTACCATTTTAGGTTATCACCTTCTGCTTTGAATACAAGAGGGGTTCCTTCTTCCTGAATATTTGGGGTAATATTTATTGGTGGATTGGGTTGTGGATGAACTGTTATCGGTACTTTCACACGATTGCTTTCGCAGCCGTAATCATTCACAAGACTACACCATAAAGCCTGCTCTCCGGGTGTTTCGGTGTCGATACCGGGTTGTTTTTTGTATGTAAAGCCATTTTCAGAGGTGGTAAACCAGAGTACATCGAGATCAGAATCATGGTTGATTTCGATAGGCTCTAATTTCTCGTTTTGACAAACTTGTGCCTGACTAATTACGGGTTCGGTGGGGTAGGCCCTAACTTTTAAAGTCATGAGGTCAGTGGTTTCAATACATGTTCCTGAAGAGCTGGCAAACTTGAGAGCACATCGATATTGGCCGGCATTTTCAACATGCAGAGATGAAATTTGTAAATGGGTACTTTCGGAGCCTGAAACATTTGAATTATTGTACAAAGTATCCCATTCAGTACCTGTGGCAGTTCTGTATTGCCATTGTACTGAAATCGGATCTCCGGAGATTTGGTGACTTACGGCAAGGTTAAGATCAAATGTTTGTGTCAGGCATTTTTCCTGGTTATCTAAAGTGCCTGAAAGTTTATTAACATTTAACAAAACCGAATCACTAAAGATTTCAGAGAAAGAATCTTCGATCTTACAATAATAAAGTGTGCCATTGGGATTTTCAATATTTCCTATGTTGCTTATTTTGAGCTGATTGGTTGTCGATTTGTCTATATTTGGCAAATCGTCATTTAAGCTCGAAAATTGCAATTCACCCGGTCTTTTTCTAAACCATTGATAATTTAATATGCCCGAACCGGAGGCATTTACTGTAAAATTTGAGGTGTTTCCATTGCAATTTAGTTGGTTAACTGGCTGAGAAATTATTGCTAATGCTGCGAAAATAGTTGAAGAAATTTTCAATCTAGGGCTTTCACATTGGCCAATAGTTTGACTCACCCACACTGTATATTTGCCCGGTAATGAATATTCAGGGGCGTTAAGACTGAAATTATGACTGGTAGAATCTAAAAACCATTTTAAGTTTTGTCCAATCGCTGAAAATTCTAAGGTCTGTGGAGCAAAAATAGAATCATCAGTGACATTTATCGGTGCAGAAATCCCCGGCACTACATTGATATTAAAGGTTTTACTTATGGAATCACAGGTATTTTTACAAATAACTTTCACTGAAACAGAACTTTGCGGTGAAATCGTAATTGATGGTGTAGTCCCACCTGTGCTCCATTTTAGGGAAGCTTTACAACCGGAGGCTGAAAGTAAAACTGAAGCACTGGCACAGATGGTAGAATCAACAAAATTGGTTTCCAGACTTAATTCCGGATGAAAAACAACCGAAATACCTTCCGAAACCGCCAGATTGCATGAAGCATTGTCACAATCGACCTTCACCCTGAAATACAATGTGGAATCAGATCCTACATTTTGATTTGGGATTTCAAGCGAATCCCCCAAAGCATAATTTTGCCAAAATGCTGAACTGGCAGCTCCGGAAACTTTATTGATTTGCCACTGCACCGGACATGTTCCTTGTCCACCAATAATATTTTTTGAAAGTAAAACCGAATTTCCAAAACATACTTCAGCCAAATCAGAGGAAACAGAAACCACGGGATCAGGTACAATATGGAAGGTTACGACATTTGAAAATGCAGTTTGACAAGAATCAAAAACCATTCTTCTGAAACAGGTGGTCACATTTAGTGCTGGGGGATTATAAGTTGCAGTATTAGCCCCCGAAATATCAGCCCACACAGGAGAAACAGTAGAGCAGTTTTCAGAAAATTGCCATTGTATGGTTCCACCTGTTGGATTGGTCAGACTATTTATGGTCGCTGGATTAAAGCCAGAACAGTTGGTTTGGGTATAATCTTGAATCGTTCCGGCTGAGATTTGAGGTAAAACAGAAATATTAAGCTGATTACTTTCGGGGGAATTGCAGTTTTGGGATTGACAGTGAGCTGAAATGACGAAACTTGTTTGGGCAATAATTTTTTGAGTGGAACCTATAAAATTATTACTCCAAATCACCTGACCATCACATCCGGAAGCTGAAATTGATATGGTATCTCCATAGCAAAAACTGGTTTTGTTTACAGTAATAATGGGTGCAGAAATCCCCGGCACTACATTGATATTAAAGGTTTTACTTATGGAATCACAGGTATTTTTACAAATAACTTTCACTGAAACAGAACTTTGGGGTGAAGTCGTAATTGATGGTGTAGTCTCACCTGTGCTCCATTTTAAAGAAGCTTTACAACCGGAGGCAGAAAGTAAAACTGAAGCACCGGCACAGATGGTAGAATCAACAAAATTGGTTTCCAGATTTAATTGCGGATGAAAAACTACCGGAATACCCTCCGAAACGGCTAGATTGCAAGAAGAATTTTCACAATCAACTCTTACCCTGAAATACCATGTGGAATCAGATCCTGGATTTTGATTTGGGATTTCAAGCGAATCCCCCAAAGCATAATTTTGCCAAAATGCTGAACTGGCAGCTCCGGAAACTTTATTGATTTGCCATTGAACAGGGCAACTACCTTGTCCGCCAATAATATTTTTTGAAAGTAAAACCGAATTTCCAAAACATACCTGAGAAAGATCGGAAGATACAGAAACTACCGGATCAGGCACAATGTGGAAGGTTACGATGTTGGAAAATACCGTTTGACAAGAGTCAAATATCATTCTTCTGAAACAAGTGGTCACATTTAGTGCTGAGGGATTATAAGTTGTGGTATTAGCACCTAAAATATCAACCCAGCCAGGAGAAACAGCAGCACAATTTTCAGAAAATTGCCATCGGATGGTTCCACCCGAAGGATTACTCAGGCTGTTAATAGTTGCCGGATTAAATCCAGAACAGTTGGTTTGGGTGTAATCCTGAATCGTTCCGGCAGAGATTTGAGGTAAAACGGAAATATTGAGTTGATTACTTTCGGGGGAATTGCAGTTTTGGGATTGACAGTGAGCTGAAATGACGAAACTTGTTTGGGCAATAATTTTTTGAGTGGAACCTATAAAATCATTACTCCAAACCACTTGTCCATCACAACCTGTTGCAGAAATGGATATGGTATCTCCATAGCAAAAACTGGTTTTGTTTACAGTAACAATGGGTGCAGAAATCCCCGGCACTACATTGATATTAAAGGTTTTACTTATGGAATCACAAGTATTTTTACAAGTAACTTTCACTGAAACAGAAATTTCGGGTGAAATCGTAATTGATGGTGTAGTCTCACCTGTGCTCCATTTTAAAGAAGCTTTACAACCTGAGGCAGAAAGTAAAACTGAAGCACCTGCACAAATGGTAGAATCGGTGAAATTGCTTTCCAGACTTAATTCCGGATGAAAAACTACCGAAACACCTTCTGAGACCGCCAAGTTGCAGGAAGAATTTTCACAATCAACTCTCGCCCGGAAATACCAGGTGGAATCTGATCCTATATTTTGATTTGGGATTTCAAGCGAATCCCCCAAAGCATAATTTTTCCAGAATGCTGAACTGGCAGCTCCGGTAACTTTATTGATTTGCCACTGCACTAGACACGTTCCTTGTCCGCCAACTGTAGTTTTTTTGAGTAATACAGAATTTCCAAAACATACCTCAGCTAAATCAGAGGAAACTGAAATCACCGGATCAGGCACAATATGGAAGGTTACGACATTTGAAAATACTGTTTGACAAGAATCAAAAACCATTCTTCTGAAACAAGAGGTCACATTAAGTGCCGGAGGATTGTAAGTAGTGGTATGAGCACCTGAAATATCAACCCACACCGGAGAAACAGCAGAACAATTTTCGGAAAATTGCCATTGGATGGTTCCACCAGAAGGATTAGTTAAGCTATTTATGGTCGCCGGATTAAAACCAGCACAGTTGGTTTGGGTATAATCCTGAATCGTTCCGGCTGAGATTTGTGGTAAAACGGAAATATTGAGTTGATTACTTTCAGGCGAACTACAATTCAATGAAACACAGTGAGCCGAAATACTGAAACTAGATTCGGCGGGTAATTTCAGATTATTTCCCGTAAAATTATTACTCCATACCACCTGACCATCACAACCTGTTGCGGAAATGGATATGGTATCTTCAGGGCAAAAACGGGTTTGGTTTACAGAAATAGCGGGTGCAGAAATCCCCGGCACTACATTGATATTAAAGGTTTTATTTACCGAATCACAAGTATTTTTACAGGTAACTTTCACTGAAACAGAACTTTCGGGCGAAATCGTAATTGATGGTGTAGTCCCACCCGTGCTCCATTTTAGGGAAGCTTTACAACCGGAGGCAGAAAGTAAAACTGAAGCACCGGCACAGATGGTAGAATCAACAAAATTGGTTTCCAGACTTAATTCCGGAAGAAAAACAACAGAAATACCCTCCGAAACGGCTAGATTGCAGGAAGAATTGTCACAATCGACCTTCACCCTGAAATACCATGTAGAATCAGAGCCTATATTTTGATTTGGGATTTCAAGCGAATCCCCCAAGGCATAGTTTTGCCAAAAAGCTGAGCTTGCAGCTCCGGAAACTTTGTTGATTTGCCACTGCACCGGACATGTTCCTTGTCCGCCAATAATATTTTTTGAAAGTAAAACCGAATTTCCAAAACATACCTCAGGCAAATCAGAGGAAACAGAAACCACGGGATCAGGTACAATATGGAAGGTTAAGACATTTGAAAATGCAGTTTGACAAGAATCAAAAACCATTCTTCTGAAACAGGTGGTCACATTTAGTGCCGGAGGATTGTAAGTAGTGGTATGAGCACCTGAAATATCAACCCACACCGGAGAAACAGCAGAGCAGTTTTCAGAAAATTGCCATTGGATGGTTCCACCTGTTGGATTGGTCAGACTATTTATGGTCGTCGGATTAAAACCTGCACAGTTAGTTTGGGTATAATCCTGAATCATTCCGGCTGAGATTTGAGGTAAAACGGAAATATTTATTGAATTACTTGTGGGAGAAGAACAGCCCTTTGAAAGGCAATGAGCTGAGATTGAGAAACTATTAATAGCTTTCAATTTTAAGGTATCTCCTGTCATCTCATTACTCCAAACAGTTTGGTTCTCGCATCCTGAAGCATATAAAAAAATAGAATCTCCCTTACAATAATTCAATTTACCGGTTGAAATCACGGGTGCTAAATTGTTGTTGTCAAGTACCGTAACTGTAATGCTATCTGCACTATTCGTTGTACAGGTATTGTATATACACGTCACAGCATATTTTGAAGTAAGATGAGGTGAAACAGTGATTGAATTTTGGGTTTGACCTGTTGACCAAAGGATGTTCCCACTGCAATTGCTAACCGAAAGGACAGTACTGTTTCCGGAGCATATACTCACATCGTCACTTAAGATAGGGACTTGTAATGTATCCACCAATACCCGTAATCCTGTAGTTGTGGTGGTGTTTATGATGCATGAGTTCTCATTTCCATTGTCAAAAGTCAATTTGGCTCTGTAATATGCCGCATCATTTCTGGAAATATTATTGAAAACAAAAACACTGTCATTTGAATTTGGAATGCTGTTCCATGGTCCTGAAGTTCCATTTCTTTTTTCCCATAAATAGGCACTTACTTTTCCTGTTATTTCAATCCCGGTCAGATCTAATTGGGCCATTGAATTCTCACAAAAAGAAATCGTTTTATTAGAAGAACTTACTGAATTAACTTTCAGAATAGCTTCCCGGGAGGTAATTTCACAAACACCATTCGAAATTTTTGCCCTGAAAATCGTATTATGAGGATAAACTGCGTTACCAATATTGGTTAGATTGAGATTTGTAGCATTTGAACCTGGAATATCTGAAAAATCTAAACCTCCGGGCAGTTTTTTCTGCCAAATTATAGAATTATAGTTATTTGCTGAAAAACTGAAACTCGCATTGTTGCCTTTACATCTCGAAATGGTTTCAGGCTGGATAAGATACTCTGGCCCCGGGGCCGTGTCTATTATGATGCTGGTGTCAATTTTACAACCTTCTGTATCCTGCATTAAAATACTATAACTACCTGCATCCAGATTTTCGAATACACCAGTAATATTCTGAATACTATTATTTAATGTGAATTGCACCGGTGGTGCAATAGAATTGGCCTCAATTATTATTTTTCCATCAGATTGCCCGATACATTTTACATCTGAAACCGTAATGTCGGGGCTTAAATTTTGCCTTATATTGACTTTGATTTCCTTTCGGGTGGATTCACAAACCCTGTTTTCATTGTTTTGTTTCACATAGGAAACATAAAATTTCGTGTTTTCTATAATTGGATTTGTGGTAAATGTGTTTCCCTGAAAATTAGAAAAAACAGAATTTTCGCTTTCCCACCAGTAATATGTTCCATTTTGATATTCAGAATTTACTTGCAGTGCAACGGAATTATTTAAACATACAGAGGTGTCACTTGCTGATGGCGAAGTGGTTAATTCCGGGAATAAACTATGAACAGAAACTGAATCTGAGATTTGGCAAAAATGGTATTGTGCCGTTACGGTATATTTTCCAGCCGAATTTCCTATAAATTCTCCAACAGTATTTTCTGAAACGAAATGATCATTTAAAAATAGTGTGTATTTTTCAACAGGTTGATTTTCAGGGCTCAGTCGTTGGCTCAGCAAAACCTGGTTATTAAAGTTGCCTGTAGGGCAAATAAAGCTTTTGTCTGAAATGCTTTCTATCTCAAAACGCTCTGTGATTTCTACTTCAAATGGTTTTAGAGGACTTTGACAATTATTAGAGTCGATTTGGCAGACAAAATAATTTTTAACTCCCGGAATTGCAGCGGGGATTTGATTACTCGCCAGCATATTTCGGTCACCATCATACCAAATGAGCGAATGAAAAGGTAAAGCTGTTGCTGTAAGATTCGCCCAATTTTCACTTTGACAAAAACCTATCCGGTCGTTGATTGTTGGAGTGGCCGGGAGCTGTACTACGGTCAATATCACTGGCTCACTGAATATGCCAGCTCCACAATCTGAGATTATTCTGCATTTGATAATAGATTGATTTTGAGTAATATGTACTGATTCAATTCTTAATGTGGATGAATCTCCACCAACAGGAAGGTCGTTTTGGTACCATTGGTAATGCAATGTGCCCGAACCTGTAGCCTCAACCTTAAAAACGGCATTTTCATTTTCACACACTTTGACTGGTTTGGGTTGTGTTTGGATGAAGGTAGGGCGTAAAACCTCCACAGAGCCAATTAAGGCTGTATCATTTCCACAAAAACCCTGTACTATCACTTTGTAATCCCCTGCGTCGCCAGCTTTAATATCATTTATTGCTAAAGTTTTTCCGGCTTCGCCCACAATCAGTGATCCATTTTTTAACCATTGATAAGAGAAAGGCCCATCGCCGGTATAATCAACTGAAAATGTGTGGTCCTCACCTTCGCATAAGTTTGTATTGATCGGCGAATTCGTGATTTTGACAGGCGTTTTTACCTCAAAATTCAAAATAGTGGTGTCTGAAAAGCAATATTGATTTTTGGCAAAAAGTTGGAGATTGTAAATCTCCGGTGAGATATTTCCGGGTAAAGTGATCGATATTGGGTTTGAAAATGGCGTTTCAATAACTTCCACAAATCCTGGAAAGCTGGCAGAACCATTTTTTACATATATTTTTTCCGGATCGTGCTTCGTGGAATCAAAATTCAGCTCAAATTGATTATTTGTCGGGCAAAAAGTGAAATTTTTTGTCAAAAATAATTCGGGAATATTCCTAATGAGTGCCCAAAAGCTAGTTTTATGACTTTCACAGCCTTTTAAATCCTTTTGACTCACATAGAATGCTCTCGTAGAATCAATCGATGGACTGGTAAAATGAGATTGGTTGTTTATTATGGCATTTTTGGTGGTATCGGTGTACCAGTAATAATTACCGGGTTGACTGATCGTATAGGTTACTTTACCAGAGCCGCATCGTTCCAGATCTGCAATAGGGGAGGGTTTTTGAGGTCGGGGATTAATCACATAAGAGGCTCGGGTTGCATCTTTGGTGCATATACTGGTCGAAATACTTCCATCGGCATTTTGGTTTTTTACCACAAAATTCACTCTGAGGCGATAATTGTTTTCGGTAGATTTTATGCCAAAAACTTTTAAAATATCTCCCGTTGGGTCGGAGAAATGAGTGGAAGGCGTTATGTTGGTATAAACCGGTTCCGAACCAAACTTTTTCATCCAGTTTTGGCTTGATACTTCCCCGATTTTTGTAGCCACCGAAAAAGTAACCGTGTCGCCTTCGCAATACTGTTGGGTAGTGGTAGGGCTTACTACGGTGCTCAATTGGTTTACGGTGAGTTTTCCGGTTTGGCTGTAGTTTTCGCAACCGTTTGGGTCGGTAGCTTTTACTAAAAACTGGTAATTATGCTGAGAAGACGCTACAGATGAAATGCCAAGACCGTTGGTACCCACTCCGGAATATACCGACCCATTGGTCAATACATGATTGGTAGAGCCATCAAACCGATACCATTGGTAGCTGATGTTGCAGTTTCCGGTGGCCGAAGCATAAAATTTCACGGCATTTCCGGTACATTGCATCAGATCTGCCGGATGAAACTGAAATTCGGGTCTGTTGGGTGTGATGGTTTGCGGCCCTGAGTTTAGTGTGTCAGTGGCATTAAAAATTCTTATTCTAAAAGCAAATGCATAGCTTATGCCATAAAAGGTATAGCTGATAGCTCCCGGGTTGGTGCTAATCAAACCCTCGGCTCCGGGGTAGTTTTCCCAATTATTTTGAGAATTGAGTACCTGCACCAAAAAACCGGTGGCGTTTTGGGTGGAGGCGGTTACAGTCTGGTTTCCTCCATAGCACATTCCGGGGGAGGTTTGTGTGGGAGGCTGGATAAAAGTCACATTTTGTGTAAATCCATAAGACGTTGAAAATAAAACTAATAGTGTGATAAATATTTTTTTCATAGTTGCAGGTTAAAAGGTAAATATATAAAAAAACAAAAAAACCAGCAAATTTGCCGGCTTTTTTGCGTTTAACCCTAACCATTATGATAAGAATGTTTATTTAGCCCTAAGCTTCTTTTTTTTTCGGAAAAAACGGGGCATTTCCATTTCTATTAAAATCATCAAACCCATTACCAATACCGCAAACGACAGAACCGCCGGCAATATGGCCTGTACAACTTCACCTACCCTTTCCTCATTCATAGTTTTGTCCATTTAGAGTTGAGTGGTACAAATAAAATGCAAAAAGCATCAGGAAACTTTTCCCGATGCCTTGTTTTTATTATTTGGTAGGTTTTTTTTATTATTCGGTCAATTGTTCCGGTTTTGAGCAGTCAGACCGTAATCTTATTTTTCTTCCACCGACCGGTTTTAAAATAAATAATTGCCAGCACTGCAAGTATTGACTCGGCTATAACGATGGACCAAAATACGCCAGACTGACCCCAATTGGCCATTTTAGCTAGGTACCAGGCAAGTGGAATCTCGATTAGCCAGAAACAGATTACATTCAGGATGGTCGGGGTTACAGTATCACCTGATCCATTGATTGCCTGGGCCATCACCATCCCGAAACCGAAGAACACATATCCGGCACAAAGGATTTTCAGGGCATTTACGCCGGTGTCGACCACATTTTGGTTGGAATTGAAAGTAGAAACCAGCGGTTGGGCAAAAATGAAGAAGAAAATCGCCACTATGCCTAAGAAAACCATATTGAAGAAGCCTGCCCGCCAGGCCGAGACAGCAGCCCGCTCCGGCTTTTCAGCTCCCAGGTTTTGACCCACCAAAGTAGAGGCCGCATTGGCGAGCCCCCAAGAAGGCAAAATCGTGAATACAATGATACGGATCGCGATGGTATAACCCGCTACCACTTCTGAGCCAAAGTCGGAAAGAATCCTGATCAAAAACACCCAACTGGCTGACTGGATGATAAACTGACCAGCACCTCCGGCCGATAGCTTGAGGATTTCGCCGATCACACCAAAGTCAAAATGCCAGTTTCGGAAGTTAAGATTGAGCTGATGCTTATTTGAAAACAAAAATCTCAATTGTAAAAACACCCCTGTACTGCGGCCAATCAATGTGGCTATGGCGGCAGCCTCAACGCCCATGCCCGAGACGGGAATAAGAATAAAGTCAATAACAATATTGATGATATTGGCCACAATCATCACATTCATGGCTTTGGAGGCATTTCCGGCTCCACGGAGAGCACCACCTAGTGAAAACAGCAGAATGATGATCGGGCTACTCAAAAACTGGATCTGGGTATAGCCGAGGCCTTCTTTGATGAGCTGGTCGGAGCCACCCATCAGCCTCAGGATATCTTTGGAGAATATAAAACCAAAAACCGCCAGCACTATGCCTATCAAACCCGAAATATTAATGATTTGCATCAAAGATTTGGAGGCGTCTTCGGGGTTCTTTTCTCCGATTTTGCGGGCGATGATGGCCGTAGCTGCCGTACTGATACCCCAGGCCAGTGAATAGATGATGGTCAGTACCGACTCGGTGAGGCCGACGGTGGCCATACCGTTGACCCCCACATATTTAGCCACAAAAAAGGCATCAGCAAGGGCGAAAAGTGACTCAAAAAGCATCTCAATCACCATCGGGATGGCCAAAAGTACCAGAGCCCGGTTTATCGAAATGCCCGTGTAGTCGGTTGATTCGTCGCCTTTTAAGGCATCAAGAATGAGTTTAAATATTTTCATAAAGTAATAAATGCATAAAATGAAAGGTGAAAACTAAAGGCCTTATTGGAGCCAGGCTTCCCCTGAAAATAAAAAAAATGAACCGAAAGTACTGTATCGCAATACTTCAGGGTTTGATTTGCAAGCGATTGTGAAATTTAGAAAGGACTAAAAACGATATTCACTTAATTTGCAGACTCCGGGTAAAAATTATTTCCACATCAATTATTATTTTTTACAAAGGTAAAATCGGATTTCAATAAAACAGAATTATGAGGGGAGAAATGTGAGAATGGTGACAGTTCTCGTCTTTTGATAGGGTAGAAAATTGGAATTTGGTCAGGAATCATACGGCTTTTGGTTTTGAAGACCTGTTGAAATAGCTGAGATATCGAATTGCTTTGATGTTTGATTTATTTGAAAAAGTAGGTTTAAATTGACATCAGCTTAGAATGCAGGCAGACTTGAAAATTCCTAAATATTTGCTTATCAAAAAATACTGCTGTGCCATATTTGGCGAAATTTTATTTTTGATTTAAATCAAATTTAGTTATTTGATACATGAGACGAACCGAATCATTTTTATAACATATTAATTGATTTTCAATTTTTCCTTTTTTTATGACAGCATAATCATTTTCGCTTCCACTTAAAAAAGTAATTGTATCTCCTTTAATTTCATATTTCCCACTTCTTTCAAATGAACCGAAACAATATTCTCTTTCAATGTAAGTTTTATCTACCTTAAATTTTAGATAACTAGCACACCCTCCAACTCCATCCCGGAATGCCAGAATGATGTCTTTTTCTTCAAAATCATTAAAATTTATAATACCAAAAGGAAAAATTATAGTTAGTGGGAGGATTATAGCTTGAATCGCAAACGGAAACAAAAGGTATTTGTCCTGGAGCTTGTTTTTTAATAAAATCCAAAGTTTGTAAAAGAAATTTACAACAAGTATGATGAAAGTTATCATTATCAATATCCAAATTGGGATTAAAAGAAATCCAACCCATTTTTCCCAGAAGTAAGTTGTTTGGAGAGCAATGAAAAGGGTTATTGAGGCGATGACATATTTGTCTTTCATTCAATTAGGTTTTTACAAAATTTCCCAACCAAAAGCATTGAGATGGCTGAGTTTTAAAGTTAATATTTATTATCAGATTTCACAATTGATTAAACTCTAGTTTTTCGGATATTAAATCCTATATCTCTAGCTTCGAGATTGTTCTGGGGAATATCTCGAAGAGCGATATCTAGTTTTTTATTTGAAAATAATAGCATAGTTGAGATAATATTTTTTGATAGATAGAGTATCAAATTCAAAAAAATATCCTTTTTTATCATATTTCAATTGTGCTTCATACTTTTGAAAATGTTTAATTCTTCTTTGTGTAGGTTTCGATAAACTTTCTCTTATTCTTAAATCTTTCGGAAAAGGAAAAATTACGAGCAAATTTACACCTCCGCCAAAAACATTATCACTAACAATCCAATTCTCGTTTTCAAATGTACTCCGCTTCATTTTCTTAAACCAAATATGAGTATAGGAATCAAACACTTCTTTTGGAAGAGAATTTTTAATTTCTTCAAATGTGATAGGGAAAAAAAAGTCTTTTGAAGGGTTATCGTAAATAACGATAGGTTTTTCTTCAAAACTTGCGGGTTTTAAAAAGGAATGAAGACGTTTAAAGATATCGTCTTTCATTTTTAATCGTTCACGTCCACCAAAAACTTTTCCGAACTCTCTATTTTTTTTCCAACTTGTGAACTTTGGAGATTGTGACATTTTGTTTTTTTGAATGGCTGATAACGAATTCAGTAAGTTATTTTATTAAATCAAAAATAAGGATAAATTAACTGAGAATCAAAGGTTTTGGGAATATTTTTTATGAGAAGTTATTGAGTTTCTGCGGTGAGTCTGTGTAATCAAAAAACTTATTTAAGTTTAGTAATTCTATAAACTCTTTGAAGTCGGGATTGAGCTCCATGATATTGCTGTCTTAAAAATTCAATAGCTTCGAGTCTTTTTTGGGGAGATTGGGTTAACCAATATTCATAGGATTTTGGTTCTTCGTCTATTTTGAAAACTTTGGCGGAAGACCTGTCCATTTTGAATTTTTCATAATATAAATATACGAACTAATCCTAATTTTCTATAAGAGTCGGTCAAATATTTCTTTCTTAATTACTCCCATTGGGAGAGCCCAAACACAGGAAAATTTACCATGGCAACATTATTTCAAATCACTCATATTTATCATTTCAAAGAGCCAAGGTATAATGAAGCAACTAGATTTCCTGAGCGGCAAATTTTATGAAGAAAATTATGGAAAAAACCTGTAAATTTCTTTTCTGTGGAGTATTCTTTCAAAAATCAGTTCCTCATTTTCAACTCTTAACCCAATTCTGTAATCGTTTAAGCGAATTCTATAATAATTTTTAAAGCCATTCAGCTTTTTACAATTATTAATATCTTGAAGTTGCCCGGCGTTAATGCAAGATGTAATTAAATTTCCCAGTTTTTTCAGGATTAGTATATCTTTGATTTTTTTTACATCTCTCTCAAAAGAAGTATCAATCTTTACTTTCATTTGGAATCAAATTTTCTAAAAATTCATTCGGGTCAACAAATACTCCGGTTCTTCCTTTTTCCATAGCATTGGCCAAAGCAACATCTTCCATTTCTGAAAAAGTCATTAATTTGGCTTTTAATCCCATCTTTTGAGCCAGAGATTTGAAAAATCTTAATTCCGTTTTAGAGCCACCTTTCACCATCAAAGTTTCCATATCCAAATATTCAGTTTTTTATGAATCAAAATTACAATTTTCGATTGATTTTGTTATGCTAATTATTATTATCCGTTCAACAACACCAAAAACTGCTGCTCGTTGATCATTTTTACGCCCAGGTCTTCGGCTTTTTTGAGTTTTGAGGGGCCGGCACCTTCACCTACGATGAGATAATCGAGCTTTTTACTGACGCCACTCACCAGTTTGCCACCATTGGCTTCGATCTTTTGTTCGAGTGCCTCCCGGCTAAAGTTTTCAAAAGTACCTGTATAAAGTAGTGTGAGCCCTTCCAGAGCATTGCTTTCGGCTTCTGTGACCATATTTTCGGCTTCAAACTGCAGCCCTGCCGCTTTGAGTTTGTTGACCAGTTCCCTGTTTTTTTCATTGGCAAAGAAGGTCAGAATGCTCTGAGCCACTTTTTCTCCCACATCAGGCACGGCCCGCAAGGTTTCAAAATCGGCCAGTTGTAAAGCCTCCAAAGTCTTAAAGTATTGGGCGAGTTTCTGTGCAGTGGTTTCACCCACAAACCTGATACCTATCGCAAACAATACTTTGCCAAAGGGTTGTTGTTTAGAGTTTTCGATGCCGTCCAAAATGTTCTGAACCGTTTTTTCTTTGAAACTCACCTTGCGTTCTTTGCCTGTCTGCTCATCAACATGTACTTTTTCCAGGCCTAAAAGTTTCTCAAAATGCAGATTATAGAGGTCAGATGCATCAGAAATCAGTCCTTGTTCCATTAATATTTCTATTTTTCCTTCTCCCAGGCTGTCAATATTCATGGCTTTCCGCTGGATGAAATGCTCCACACGGCCTTTGAGCTGAGGTGGGCATCCGGTTTCATTGGGGCAATAGTAGGCTGCTTCGCCTTCATTGCGGTATAATTTGGTCCCACATACAGGACAGTGAGAACGAAATTTTACCTTTTTGTTTTCTCTGTCAGGGTTTTCTGCAAGTCTGGCCACATCAACACCAATCACTTTCGGAATAATCTCCCCGGCTTTTTCCACCATCACATAGTCGCCGATGGATAAGCCCAGTCGATTGATCTCGTCGGCATTGTGCAGGGTGGCTCGTCTCACAGTGGTCATCGAGAGCTCCACCGGCTCCAGTTCAGCCACAGGCGTGATGGCACCCGTGCGACCCACCTGGAAGGTCACGGCATTTAAGCGGGTTGATTTTGATTCTGCTTTATACTTGTATGCTATGGCCCAGCGAGGACTTTTGGCCGTAAAGCCCAGGTCCTCTCTCTGTGCGTAGTCATTGATTTTTATCACAATGCCATCGGTGGCACAGGGTAGGGCATGGCGTTTTTCTGACCATTCGTTGATATAGGCAATCACCCCTTCGATGTCGTTAACTTTTCTGTAGCTTTCCGACACATTAAAACCGGCTTTTTTCAGGGCCACCAGACTTTCCTCATGGGTTTTGAAATGGTCGTTTTCAGAAAGATATTGATAGATATAGCAGTCGAGATTTCGGGAAGCCACTACTTTAGAGTCCTGCATTTTAAAGGTACCGGCAGCGGCATTTCTGGGGTTGGCGAGTTTTTCTTCGCCTATATCTTCACGTTCCTGGTTGATACGATCGAAAACCTCATTAGGCATAAAACCCTCGCCTCTGATTTCAAAGTTTTCACCTAAAATCTGAACAGGGGTTTGACTGAAAAGATCGGTTTGTTTTTTAGAATTAATGTTAAGGGGGAGCGTCCTGAGGGTTTTTACATTGGTAGTGATATCGTCTCCTTGTGAGCCATCACCACGGGTTACACCTTTAGTGAGGAGACCGTTTTCATAGGTAAAGGAAAGCGAAATGCCATCAAATTTTATTTCGCAGATATACTCATAAGGTGCTCCGTTTAGCCCTTTTTTGATCCTGTCGTCCCAATCTCGCAGTTCGCCCTCATTATAGGTATTGGAGAGGGAGAGCATGGGGTATTTGTGCTTTACGGTTTCAAAGTTTTTAGTGATTTCACCCCCAACTCTATGGGTAGGACTATCGGCTCTTTTCAATTCGGGATGCTGGTTTTCAAGGTTTTCCAGTTCTTTCAATAAAAAATCAAATTCCTGGTCAGAGACCTCCGAAATGGCATCCTGATAATATCGCTGATTGTAGTGATTGAGTAAATCAGTAAGTTCATTGATTCTGTCCTGAGGGTTCATATTGAAAAGGTATTTTGAGCAAAAATAGAAATATTTAGGGTTGAGATAAATTTATCGGCAAAGATTTTTGGGTATTTATGAATCAAAATTTTCAGGAGTTTTTTCGGTAAGTTTAAATTTTCAGGTGCAATATTGAATTTAGGAATTTTACTCGTAAACTGAAAAATATTTCAAATTTTAGAAATATGCCTTTATTCTGCTTTTAGATTGTATTTTGTAAAAAATAATAATAATACACTTATTACATTCTTTGTGTCGGCTGCCGCCTGGGCCTTCATTTTTTTTCGAAAAAAAACGAAGCAAAAAAAACTGCACCCTGCAAACTCACACACTCAAAATTATTTATTTATTAATTTCACTTTTCTCCTATTGAGAATTTTGATTGTGTTCAAACAGTGCAGGCTGATATAAGGTCATATTTAATTTGTTTTATATTTTAGAAAGAAAGAAATATTAAAACCAAATTAGAATTGTCTTAAAACCTCCCGAAATGATAGGGATTGGTTTCGAACCGGGTTAATTTGGAAACCATTTTGTGCCTTTTTGATTTATATTTACATAACACTTTTAGAATTATGCCAAATTCCCCGAAAAAAATATTGCTTGTCGAAGACGACCCACAAGTTTGTAATCTTGTGAAAAAAGGATTACAGGAAGCTAATTTCAATGTCGATATTGCCAATGATGGTGAAAAAGGACTTTTGCTGGCTCAATCTCTGCCCTATGATTTGGTGATTTTGGATCAGATGCTACCCAAAATGAATGGCCTGGATGTCTGCAAAAAAATAAGGGTAAAAAGCAATGTGCCTATCATTTTTTTGACAGCTCTGGGAACCTCTGAAAACATCGCTTTGGGTCTCAACAGCGGGGCTGATGACTATCTGGTTAAGCCATTTAAATTTATTGAGCTCACAGCCCGAATTAATTCGATCATCAGAAGAGCGGGAATCAATACCGTGGAAGTGCTGCCTACTGTTTACAAATTTTCGAGTATCGAGCTCAATGACAATACCAAAGTTGTAAAAGTAGATGGCCAGCTGGCGACATTGACCAGCACCGAATACAAGTTATTGTTACTTTTCTTAAAAACTCCCGAAAAAGTATTTTCCCGTCAGGAAATATTGGAAGAGGTTTGGGGGATTAACTTTGAATTAAGTACCAATGTAGTAGATGTTTATATCAATTATTTGCGAAAAAAACTGGACAAGCTCAACTGTCCAAAATTGATTCACACTGTGGTAGGCATGGGTTACGTATTCAGAGAAGAAAATGAACTCTCAAAGTAAAATCATATTGATTCTGGTAGGATTACTGCTGGGTTTTATACTACTGTTTGGGGTATTTATTTTCTATTCTATTTCACAATATGCCTATGATGATTTTCATGAAAGACTGAGGATCAGAGCGGTTACTACGGCCAAAATCCAGCTTGATTATCATGAAGACAGCAACTATCTGAAGAATTTCAAAGAAGAGTATCTGATTAAACTAACCAATGAAAAGGATTTTATTTTTGAGTTAAAAAAGGATTTTTCCATCGAGAAAACTGCCCGGTCCCTGGGTGTTGAGGATAAGTTTATTGCTGAAATCCTAAAAACCAAGGAGTCTTATTATAACAAAGGCAGTTTGTTTTTTTCCGGTTTATTGTATTCTTCCAAAGGAAAAGATTTTATTGTAATAGTTTCGGCAGAAAATTATTACAATACTCACCATCAGGCTTATTTGAAACAACTGCTCATTGGTGCATCTTTGATAGCAGTTTTGATTATTATTTTGGTGGGATATTGGTTTTCAGCCAAATTTACACGACCTCTTACTATTATTTCACAAAGAGTAAACCAAATCGGTACCGAAAATCTTCATTTGAGAATTGACAATGTCACCGAAAATAAAGAATTAAAGAGCCTTGCCATGGCGTTTAACAAGATGCTTGACCGCCTGGAAACTTCATTTGAGGCTCAGAATAATTTTGTTTCCAACGCCTCGCATGAGCTCAAGACACCACTTACTTCAATCATTTGTGAGGCAGATCTGGCTTTATCCAAAGACAGGGAATCTACGGAATACAAAGAATCCATGTTGAATATAATGACTGAAGCCGAGAAGCTGGACAGTAAAATAAAGGCTCTGTTGTTTCTGGCTCAAACGGGTTTTTCATCCAAAAAAATAAAGCTGGAAAAAGTGAGGATAGATGAGTTGTTAATTGAGGCAAAATCAACCATTGCCGATATTTTCCCTGATAATCGCCTGAAAATCAAATATGAATCTTTTCCTGAGAACCCCGATCATATGATTGTGAAAGCCAATGAGCAATTGCTGCTGCTTGCATTTACAAATATTATCGGGAATGGTATAAAGTACTCTGACAATCAGGAGGTTGTGGTAGAGCTCTCCATGTTTTCCAATGAAATAGAAATCAGCGTTACCGATACCGGAATTGGAATTCCTACCGAGGATTTACCATATATTTTTGATCCTTTTTACAGGGCATCCAACACTTCAGAATACCAGGGGTATGGGATTGGACTGCCTCTTGCACGAAATATTGTTCGTATTCATAATGGAGACCTTCAGGTTTTGCATAATGACCCTGCAGGTGTGGTTGTAAAAATTAGAATACCATTAGACAAGAATTAGATTTCAATTAGAATAGCTTAAATCCGTCATTTTCAATATTTTTTTTCAAATTATGGTGGTTTTTTTGTCGGAATAAAGACAGAAATTCATTAAATGAAAAGAAAGTTTTCTAATCTTAAATTTGATTTGCCGGCAGGGCTGGTAGTTTTTTTGGTTGCTTTGCCGCTATGTCTTGGTATTGCACTTGCCTCAGGTGCTCCATTTTTTAGTGGGATTCTTGCCGGAGTGATAGGCGGGATTGTGATCGGGATTATCAGTAATAGTCATCTGAGTGTAAGTGGCCCGGCGGCGGGGCTTGTGGCTGTCGTAATTGCGGCAATCTCTACGCTGGGGAGTATCGAGGCTTTTTTCCTGGCGGTCGTGCTTTCCGGATTCATACAAATCGTACTGAGCTTTTTGAAAGCGGGCGTTATCGCTAACTACTTTCCCTCCAATGTTATCAAAGGGATGCTTTCAGGTATCGGAATCATCATCATTTTAAAGCAGATTCCGCATGCTTTAGGATATGACAGGGACAATGAAGGAGACTTTGCTTTTTTACAATTAGACGGAGAAAATTCTGTAACCAGTTTATTTTCAGCGGTTCATCATATCGATATAGGGGCTACTTTAATTGCAATTATAGGATTGATAATTATTATTGCTTTTGAGAGCAAAAAATTAAAGCCTCTGGCCAAAATTGTACCGGCAGGTTTGGTGGCGGTAATTGCCAGCGTATTGGTCAGTGAATTGATTTTCAGGCACTATGATATACTTAGAATCGGAAAAGAGCACCTGGTAAATGTGCCTGTAGCCAATTCACTTCAGGATATTTTTTCATTTTTTACTTTTCCTGATTTTAGTGCAATCTCTAATCCCGATGTTTTGGTCATAGCCTTTACAATTGCTGTGGTGGCTTCGATTGAATCCTTATTGTGTATTGAGGCAGTTGATCAGCTGGATCCGCAGAAGAGGTTAACCAATACCAACAGGGAGCTTTTTGCTCAGGGTACAGGAAATGTACTTTCAGGTTTGCTGGGTGGCCTTCCCATCACGAGCGTAATAGTGAGAAGTAGTGCCAATCTTAACGCAAACGCTAAAACCAAGACTTCTACCATTTTTCATGGTATTTTATTGCTAGCCAGCGTATTGTTGATTCCTTCCCTGCTGAATAAAATTCCTTTAGCGGCATTGGCATCGATTCTGTTATTTACAGGTTATAAACTCGCAAAACCTGCTATTTTTATGGGGATGTTCAAAAATGGAAAATACCAGTGGCTGCCATTTGTTGTGACGGTTTTGGCGGTAGTATTTTTAGACTTACTCAAAGGTGTTGGTGTGGGGTTGGCTTTTAGCATATTTTATATTTTGTTGGGTAATTTTAAAAATTCTTATTATTTCCATAAAGAACTTGAAGATGACCACGAGACGCTCAGAATTGTTCTTTCTGAAGAGGTTTCATTTCTAAATAAAGCGAGTATAAGGGAAACGCTGGACAAACTTCCACGAAATTCAAAAGTCATCATTGATGCCTCAAATTCTAAATATATTGATTTTGATGTTTTGGAAATAATTAAAGAATTTACCGAAATAAAAGCAAAACTCAAAAATATAAGATGTAAATGCGTTGGGCTTAAGGAAATATACGAAAACGAACCTCAAACAATATAAAAAATGGAGTCAATAAACCGTTTGCTTGAAAATAATAAAAAATGGGCTGCTGATACAGTTAAAAAAGATCCTGATTTTTTTACAGGATTACAGCATGTTCAGACTCCGGAATTCCTATGGATAGGCTGCAGTGACAGTAGAGTACCTGCCGATATGATTTCCGGAACGGTGCCGGGGGAAATTTTTGTACACAGAAACATAGCCAATATGGTGGTACATACTGATGTGAATTTGCTATCAGTGCTGGAATTTGCGGTTAATTATTTGAAAGTAAAGCATATAATGGTGGTGGGTCATTATAACTGTGGAGGAGTAAAAGCGGCCATGTCAAATCACAATTACGGAATAATTAACAAATGGGTTCGGAACATCAAAGACGTTTACCGGCTCCATCGTGCGGAGATAAACAGCCTGGAAACTGAAGAGGAAAGATTAGACAGATTGGTTGAATTAAATGTAATCGAACAGGTAAACAATCTGGCCAAAACGAGTATTATTCAGAAAGCATGGAAATACGAACAAAGGCCACATTTGCATGGGTGGGTTTATGGACTAAATAATGGGATAGTTCGCCCATTGGTTGATATGACTCACGAAACTCATCTGGATGAAATTTACGAATTTGATGATTTATGAGTGTTTTTGTGTTATGAGCCAAAAAATGGAAATAACGCAATAAATTATTTGGATTTTTGTTGTGTAAAAAATGAAAGAGAGCCGATTTGGCTCTTTTTTTTTTATTTTATTTTCGATTATAAGGTTTTTATAACTAATAATTTAAGGGATTTCTTTTTGGGGAAAATAACATCTCATTAATCGTCTGGCACGTTTTTTGAAATTATAACATAAGAAAATACAATCTTTCGATAGTTCGATAGATTACTAACAACAGAACGGTGATTTTCCTAAAAGAAATGAAATTAAATTTACTACGTCATCCATTGAAAAATGTGTTTATCCCAATATTTGTAATTTTGGGAGTCATTTTAATCAATCAAAAAGCCTTTGCTGAGGGTACAAAACAAGTTTCGCCAAGTTCAGCGAGTATAACCTCCTTGTATTTTGCCCCTTTGTCGCCTTTCGGGTCAGGTTTTAATGTCAATCAAAAAGACCGGATATACTTCCATATTTCGGATCATAATACGGAAAATCTATATTTTGGTGGTAATTTTAGAACAAGGGGAAGTGCTACTACCCTTTCGGATGTTTATTATAGAATTAAAAATTCTTCGGGAACTGTAATTGTTACGGCTACTTCTCTTAGCAGTAGCATCACCTCTTATGCCCAGGCTGTAGCAGGTCCAAATATTGGTGGTACTAATCCATCAGGGTATTCTCCCACTACATTTAACCCAACTGCAAATGGTGATTATTACATTGAAATCTACCGTAGCTCAGATGCGGGAGCGTCAAATAATACAACTGGTGCATTTATAGCTCCTTGGTTTGACTTTTCAGTGGGAACTTCGGCAGGAGTTGTCACCGACGGTAGAGTGTTTTCAGAAAATTGGTCATTTGTTGCCACAAAACCTACAGATAACTTTGCTGGTACTTTTGTAGATCCAGTAAGTCCAACGCTTTACACTTATACCAATGATCAGACGGTGGTTAAAGTTGTGTTTAATAATTTTAAACCACTGGCGTTTATTCCAGCTTTTAACTCTTATGGTGTAAATTCTTCAGAATTAGACTGGTATGTTGGTAGAAAATCAGTAAATACCGGTACTTCTTCACCAAGCTTAATTAATAGTTTCAAAACTTTTTTGAATACACCAGATGCCTCAGTTTATAATGTTGCGAGCCTTGCTGCAGCACCATCACTAAATGGAAATATTCAGGGTTGTGCCGGAGCATATTTAATACCTTATTATGCTAATGTAAACGGTGATGTTAAATTTTTATTGGATATAAATGGAATCCCGGGTTTCCAATCGGGTTCTACTGACAGAATACTTGAAGCCCTGAATATAACAGCAGGGAATAATTTAATGCCCTGGGATGGTAAAGATGGACTTGGGAACACACTTTCGCCTAATACAAATGTGTCAACCAAAATTTCAATGTTGAGAGGTAGAATAAACCTTCCTTTATTTGATGCTGAATTTAACGAAAATGGTTTTGTAGTGTCTTCAGTGGCACCATCTGCGGTTGATAGTTTGGTTTTGTTTTGGGACGACCATTCGCTTGTGAATTTACCTGCCACTCCAAGTAATAACAGTAATATAACAGGTGCAGGTATTGATAATAGTCTTGTGGGACAAAAATCACCTGGTCATGCATGGAATGGTGTGTATGGGTCATCTCTAATAATACCTCCAGCATTACCAGGTGGAACAGGTACTGCTACTCCAGACTCGGCAAAAGATGACTTTGGTAATGTACGAACAATAAATACCTGGTTTTGGGGACTAGAAGAGCAATCAGGAGACTTATCCTTTAGGTTGCCTTATTGTCTGGATATATCAGGTAATGTTTTTCATGATTCAAATGGACTAAACAATTCTTTAATCGATGGTACCGGCACCAATTTTGGTGGCGGCTTATATGCATATTTAATTAATGGTTCGGGTGATATAATTGCAAAAGATACTGTTAATTCGGATGGAAGTTATATTTTCCAAAACGTTGACTCAGGTACATTTACAGTTTTAATAAGCGGAATTTCCTCCAACATTGGTAGCCCGGCACCTGCGATTTCCCTACCATCCGGTTATTCGAGTATTGGAGAAGGTACTGCGGCAACTGGTGATGGAACTCCTTCAGGTGATACACAAATTACAGTAACCACTTCAAATATAACAGGGGTGAATTTTGGCTTAAACCAAAATCCAAATTCAAATAATAAAACATTAAATATCCCAAATCCTTCTGGTAGCAATACAACCACTAGCCCATCATTAGATGGTTCAGATAGTGAGGATGGTGCTTTAGGTGCAAGCAGTTCGATTCGAATCAAATCAATTCCGGGAAATGCAACGATTTATTATAACGGGATAGCAGTTTCTGACGAGGAATTAATTTCTAATTATAATCCTCTTTTATTAACCATTGATCCCAATTTTGAAAATGCTGGAACAGTTATTTATCAATATGCATTTATCGATAGCACAGGACTGGAAGACTTGTCGCCAGCAACGGTTACCATTAATTTTCTTGATAATCCTCCGGTTGCGATTAATGATGTTAGTCTGGGAAACACCCCTGGATTAATTTCAACTGTAAATATTATTTCAAATGATACCCTTGCTGATAACTCTAATCCTTTGGTGTCCGAAGTAAGTGTAGATTTGGATCCTGCGACCGCAGGGATACAGGATACCTTAACGGTAGTGGGACAGGGCGAGTGGACGTACAATACAGCCACGGGAGAAGTGACCTTCACGCCACAGGCAGGTTATACGACCGATCCAACCGACATCAGTTATGTATTGACAGAGCTATTGACGGGTCTTTCAGATACGGCAGCAATCCATGTGGAATATACAGAGATTCCGCCTGTAGCAGTGAATGACAACAGCACGGGCAATGTACCGGGAGCTGCTGTGACTATAAATGTACTTAGCAACGACGACCTTTCAGACGGCAGCAATACCACCCCGGCAACGGTAAGTGTAGATTTGGATCCTGCGACCGCAGGGATACAGGATACCTTAACGGT